>ENA-OZKY01000629-OZKY01000629.1-human-gut-metagenome-genome-assembly--contig:-NODE-629-length-11520-cov-6.624771_pt1 | contig 11520 bp, 13 predicted proteins | sample MGYA00244830_ERZ653773 | MGnify/ENA primary metagenome ERZ653773 (study PRJEB26926, sample SAMN06165206) | human gut metagenome | biome: ENVO:00009003; feature: ENVO:2100002; material: ENVO:00002003...
ACAGGCTCATAACCGATCCAAGCGTCATACGCTATATACCTGCACCGATAGAGCCGCCTGCGGAAACGCTCCGGCTGAAGAACGAGGTCGGGCGGATGCTCGACAGCACAATCATTGACAAAGAACCGCTGAAAAACCGCATATTCGAATGCGCTTCCCGGAGATACGATGAGTTGGATAACGGAAAGCGCATGACAGAACGGATCAGGGCAGCTCTGGAACATACAGGGCAGCTCTCTGTTTATGACAAAGAGCTGATGGAGAAAACGGTATCCGCCATTACCCTCCACGGTGACAGAACCGTCAGCCTCACATTAAAAAACGGTCAGGAGACCGGAAAGGAGAACGCAAATGCAGCAGGTACTGGAGAAGCGGGTGCGCACCATCGCACCGACCATAGAACCGGTGAATGTGTACAGCTCACAGTATGCAATCAAACGGGTAGCGGCATACTGCCGAGTATCCACCAAGCAGGATGAACAGCTTAACAGCTATGAAAATCAGGTGAACTACTATACAGAACGTATCCGTCGGGAAGCTGGATGGAAACTGGCGGGGATTTATGCCGACAAGGGCATCACCGGCACCAGTATGAAAAAGCGCGATGAGTTCAACAAGCTGATTCGCCAGTGCAGGCGCGGCAAGGTGGACATGATTATTGTGAAATCCATCAGCCGGTTTGCGAGAAACACCCTTGACTGCATCAAAATCACCCGGATGCTGCGGGAAATCAAAGTGGATGTGTACTTTGAGGAACAGAACCTGCACAGCATCGATCCTGCATCGGAATTTTACATCTCCATCCACGGCTCCATCGCACAGAGCGAATCGGAAAACATCAGCCACAATGTGGCTTGGGGAAAAGCACGGAGCGCAAAGGAAGGGAATGTGTCCTTCTCCTACAAATCCTTCCTCGGCTACCGCAAGGGGGCTGATGGAAAGCCGGAGATCGTTCCCGAACAGGCGGTAACAGTACGGCAGATTTACGAACGGTTTCTCTCCGGCAGGAGCCTCCAGCAGATTGCAGACGAGCTGACCGGAAGTGGCATCCCCACGCCGATGGGAAAAACCGTATGGCAGCCCGGCGTCATCCAATCCATCCTCTCCAACGAAAAGTACAAGGGGGATGCTCTGCTGGGCAAAACCTACACAGAGGACTGCATCAGCAAGAAAGTGCGCGTCAACGCCGGGGAGCGCCCGCAATACTATGTGGAGAACAATCATCCGGCAATCATCGATGCAGCCACCTTCGCCAGAGTACAGGAAGAACTGGCAAGGCGGGCATCTAAACGCAAGGTCAAGCAGGTTGGAACCAAAACGGAGCAAGGCAAATACTCCAGCAAGTATGCGCTGACCGAACTGCTGGTTTGCGGCGAATGCGGGACGCCCTACCGCCGATGCACATGGACGGTAGGAGGAAAGAAGAAAATTGTGTGGCGCTGCATCAGCCGCCTTGACTTCGGCAAGAAATACTGCCACCACTCTCCGACTATGGAAGAAGCGCCGCTGCAGGAAGCCATTATGGACGCGGTGCTGAAAACCGCGCAGGTCAATCCGGATGTTCTCCAAACCTTGAAGCTGCATATCCAGATGGGGATTGGTGCGGAAGACGGAGAAGACGAGAGCGTCGAGATACAAATCCGCATTGCAGAAATCGATCGGGAGTTCAAGGAAATACTCAGCAGCGTAACTGCCGAGAATCAACAACAGCTTCTCACCGATTCACGGATTACAGAACTGATGACAGAGAAACGGAAGCTCGAAAGCAGGCTGGCGGAATATGCCGCCGCGGAACAGCACCGCAAAAATACCGCCTCCCGATTGGATCAGATTTTTACCATCCTCGATGGGATGAAGAACCATCCGCTGACCTATGGCGATCAGGTGATCCGGCAAATCCTGCGGTGTGTAGTGGTGGAATCCAAGGAGAAAATCCGGGTAGTCTTTATCGGTGGACTTGAAGTGGAAGCGGAGGTGGAATACTGATGCCTCAAATCAGGGAACAGATTGCCATGGTACACCTCCCACCCTCGAAAACGCTGAAATATCTTTTCCATGTGCGGAAGACAATGCAAGATAATCCGAACCTTAGACCAATCGGTCATGGGTTCGGATTTATTGTTTTTATCAAGGACATTGAAGTTTAGTTTCGGGATAGAATAACATCAAATTCAGGAGGATATACCCATGAAAAAGCCCATAAGCTGTGCGTTCAATATGGATACCGCCTGTGTGGAGCTTCGCTTCACGGACGGGAGCATTTGCTCCATCGACTGCACCGCCGTGGAGAATGAAGTGGCGGACAACCGCTTCCAGCGGTCAGAGCTGGACTATCTCATCTGCAACGACCCGCTGGCCTATGCAGACCTCGTTCTGAATGGCGACGTTGAGGCGTATCTGAACGCTGTCACAGAATACCAGACCTACGAAAAATGAATATGAAAAGGGAGTGCGCCGAGCGCACTCCCTTACTTTTTCATGCCGTCTTTCTGTCTTGTTCTCTTGTGTCTTCAGCGTCTTTCTTCTCGTTCCACGCCGCCAGTTCTGCCTGCCCTTCGTCACTTTCGTAGTACGCCTGGATCATGGGCAGCAGGCAGCGGGCGATGCGTTCAATGGCGTAATCGGGAATCTCCATGCCACTGTTTTTCTGACCGCTGAATGTTGACATCGGTTCGCTTCTTCTCCTTTCCGAGCATGATCGCTCTCTTTTGAAATGAAAAGCAGACACGCTGTCAAGCAAGGCTTGCGGTGTCTGCATGGTGTACTGTGTCTGAAATTGTGCTTTTATTATAGCAGCGGCGAGGCTGCACGTCAATACCACGGGAATGGAGCGGCTGACAGCGTAATTTTGGCAGCGGCTACCAAAATTGTTCTGTGGCTTGCAAATTGGCAAGGGCGGTAGCGCAGCAGCCGCCAGCCGTCAATGGTCAAGATGAACGCTTCGCGCCATTGACAGCCGCCGCCCGTTTCGCTTTTCGGCAGACAAGGCGGGTAGGCACAGCTTGTGCCTGCCCGCCGGAACCAATTTTATATCCTCGTTCAGGTTAAGTTTACCACTTGCCCTTTTTCAGCCTTCCGCCAATTAGAATACCGGCAAAAAGAATGACGGCAGTCAATGCGGAAATCCAGATTGGCGAAAGCACCCATATCCAGTGCCACTTAATCACGCCTGACAGCTTCAGAACAATGAATACAATCGTCAGGATGGATACGATGCCAAGCCCGCCTTGCTTTGTTTTTGTGTTCATAACAGTCCTCCTGAGAATGAAGTTTGACGTTCTTTAACTCCAACGGTCACCTAACTTGACAGCCGCCCCACTCCACTGCCGTGAAGCCGGTGCGCACCGGGGCGGTGAGATTCTGAGCGGAAATATCCACGGCGCTCTCAAGCGGCTTCCACGCCATAAATACCCGCAGCAGCGTATCGGGTGCTGGCTCAATGGATACCTGCGCCGATTGCGTATAGCTGTCGGACTGAAATGCAATGAGATTGTAAGGATTCTCTTTCATTAGCGGCAGCCAGTAAACGATAAACTCATTTGCTTCCTTCCGGGTAAGTCCCAGCTGGTTCAAGGTGTTCTCCAGAAAAGCGGCGGTGTCGCTTCCGGCTACACAGAAGCCCTCGGAAAAATCATAAGCAGCGCTGTTTACGCCCTCCCAATAAAGATAGTTGTACGTTTGCCCGTCGGCGTCTGTCAATGTGCCGTCAGGACTGGCAGAAACCTTCCAGCCGTCATTGTAGGCAGGATATGTGCAGGTCAGTTCTCCGGCATAGTTCAATTTCACAGTGACCTCAGTTTCCTTCTCCGGGTAAAGATAAATGACAGGCTTCGCGTCGTATTGCTCAGCATCGGAGTTCTCGGCAGCTTCCATGGTGGGCAACACCCAGACCGTATAACGCCCCCAATAAACCTCAGATGAGGCTACTTCATTTCGGCTCCCATCAGTAAACAGGTAGCTGCTCCCAGCCTGTTCGACAAATTCCATCCCTGTTTTTTCCTGATAATACTCAAGCAGCTCCGGGCATTCGCCACGCTTGGAGATATAGACGCCCTTTGCTTCATCCACCGCCACATAGGGGTTCTTTTCAGAAATCCGGGCAGCCGCTGCAAGATAAGGAATGGGATTGCCGCACTGAAAAATTACAGCCCGGTTCAAATAAACAACGGATGATGCAAGCACTACAAAAGCCACGAGGATCGCAATCCATAACTTCTTTTTCTTCATACTGTTCACCTCCAAAAATCAGGTCGGTTTCTTTTGCTTTGTCGGCGGGCAGAAGGAGTGTTCAAATCACTTATAACTATCCAATATGATTATACCATGCAAAGTGCGAGCTTTTCAATTCCCATCTCCGCTCAAATATGCAACATTTCTATGAACGCCGCGACGCTTCACCGCATTATATGCCCTCCCACAGCCATGTTCAAACAGGAAGATTTGCAGAACGGAAAACGGACTGGCAAGCAGGGCAAAGCGGTACCCACTTTGCTGCTTGCCGCCGTGCAAATCCTGTTGGCTTCACACTCGGCAAGCAAGGTGGCTTGGAGCCACTTTGCGCTTGTTGGGGAAATTTGTCCCCAAGCCCCTTTGAACGATTTTTGCAAAATCGGCTGCGCTCCTGCGGAGCTTTCTTCGCCTGCGGCGCGTCAGAAAATCACTGCGTTATGTGAATGTGTCATTGACATATTCTCTGTTTCCGGGTATACTTAAAACAGAAAAGGAGGTGACGCAGCCTTGAAAATCATCGGTGAACGGCTGCGAGGTTTACGCGAAAGCGTCAGGCTCTCGCAGGCGAAGCTGGCAAAGGAATTTGACGTTTCCCAATCCGCCCTCGCCCGGTATGAGATTGACGATTCCACGCCATCCCCGGAGGTTTTTCTGAAATACGCCGACTACTTTGACGTATCGCTGGACTACATTTTCGGCAGGACGGACGACCCCCACGGCATGATCTATAACAACTGCGTGAAGCTCGGCCTGAACAATCCCGAAATGGCGCGGTTCGTGGAAATGTGCTTCGACCCCGGCTCGGCTATGAACGAAAGACTGAAGGCAACGCTTGTGCAGATGCTCTCGGAGGTGGATACGAAATGAAAGCCGTGATTTACGCCCGCTATTCCTCGGACAGCCAGCGGGAAGAATCCATTGAAGGTCAGCTCCGCGAGTGTACGGAGTATGCCGAAAGAAACGGTATCACCGTCCTCCGCAGTTACATCGACAGAGCCTTGTCCGCCAGAACCGCAGACAGACCGGAATTTCAAAATATGATAAAGGACAGCGAGCAAAAGCTGTTTGATGTGGTGCTGATATGGAAGCTCGACCGTTTCTCCCGCGACCGCTATGACAGCGCCCACTACAAGCGGATTCTCAAAAAGAACGGCGTGAAGGTCGTATCCGTCAAGGAGAATATCTCCGACGGGCCGGAGGGTATCATCCTTGAATCCATGCTGGAGGGCTACGCCGAATATTACTCCGCTGAGCTGTCCGAAAAAATCCACAGAGGGCAAAAGGAGAACGCCCTGAAAGGCAGAAACAATGGTGGCGGCATTCCGCTTGGCTATCTGCTGGATAAGAAAGAGCAGAAGCTCGTTCTCGACCCTGTTACAGCTCCGCTGGTGCGGGAGATTTTTCAAAGATATGCTGACGGCGAAATTGTCCGCACCATCGTGGAGGACTTCAACAGGAGGGGGCTGAAAACGAAAAGCGGCAAGCCATTCTCTCCGAATAGCTTCAACCGCATTTTGAAAAATCGCAAGTATATCGGAGAGTATCGTTATCAGGATGTAATTATCCCCAGCGGCGTTCCTGCGATATTGTCGGACGATGTGTTCTATCAGGTACAGGCACGGTTGGAGAAAAACAAGCGTGCGCCGGCAACGGCAAAAGCGGACGTTGACTACCTGTTGACAACTAAATTGTTTTGCGGACTCTGTGAGCGCATGATGATAGGCGAGAGCGGGACGAGCCATACGGGAGACAAGCATTATTACTACAAGTGCGCCGGGGCAAAGCGAAAGCTGGGCTGCAAGAAGAAATCCGTCAAGAAGGATTTCATTGAGCGGGCGGCAGTCATTCTGACCGTCAACAGAGTTTTGCGAGACGAGGAAATCAGCCGCATTGCCGACAGCATCCTTGCCTTGCAAAACAGCGAGGACACCACCATCCCGGCACTGAAAAAACAGCTTGCCGACACGGAGCGCGGAATAGAGAATATGCTGAACGCAATCCAGAAGGGAGTGCTGACCAGTTCCACAAAAGAACGTTTGGAGGCTCTGGAAAAACAAAGGGACAACCTGAAGATAGCCGTCCTGCAAGCGGAGCTTCAAAAGCCCAAGTACACCAAAGAGCAGATTGTGAGCTGGATCGGGCAGTTCAAATACGGCGACGTAAACAGCCGTGAGTACCAAAAACGTATCATAGATACCTTCGTCAACTCCCTGTACCTGTTTGACGACAGGCTCGTCATCACCTACAACTTCAAAGGCGGCACGGAAATAATCACACTCAAGGATGTCGAGGCCGTCTATGGTTCGGATTTGAAAGCGATGTCTCCACCAAAAATAAGGCCATCTGCCAAAGGCAGATGGCCTTATTTTTGGGCTTCGCCCGCGCGGCGCGCGGGAACGAATTTACTCGATGGCGTGCAGGAAGTCCTCCCAGGCGTTGTCCACGGCGTTACCCATGTGCTGCATGGTGCGGCCCACGCAGGTCTTCATGGACCTTTGCCGGGGTGAGACGGCCATGCCCACCGCTGCGCCGAGCACCATGCCGGCGCCGATACCGCACCAGAACGCGGTATTTTCCATTTCACTCACACTCCTTTTCGCACAGCGACAGTATGCCCCGTGTGCGGCAAAAAAGTCGGAAAGCGCATTGCTAAAATCCGCCATTGCCGTTATAATATTCTTAAAATCAGACAAAAAGCGAGGAAGTCTCATGACCACCATCTATTTGATCCGCCACGCCGAGGCGGACGGCAATCTCTACCGCCGCGCACACGGCTGGTACGACAGCGTGATCACTGACCGCGGCTACCGGCAGATCGCCGCGCTTGCAAAGCGCTTTGCCTCAACACACTTTGACGCGGTGTATTCGAGCGACCGTCGCCGCACGATGACGACGGCGCTTTCCGTTTACAAAACACATGGCCTGCCGCTTGTGACCACGCCGCGCGTGCGTGAGATCGGCATCGGCGTGTGGGAGGATCATCCGTGGGCGGAGCTGGAGCGCACGGACGGTGAACAGCTGGAGCGCTTCAATACGGACGCCGCGCACTGGCACGTTGCGGGCGGCGAGTATCTGCCCGACGTGCGCGAGCGCATGATCGGCGCGCTGCGCGAGATCGCCGAGGCGCACCCGAACGGAACGGCCGCCGTCTTTTCGCACGGCATGGCCATCCGCCTGACGGTCGGCACGCTGCAGGGACTTTCGCTTCACGAGATCGACGGTACGGGCCACGCGGAGAACACCGCGGTGAGCCGCCTCGAATACGAGAACGGCGCGTTCCGCGTGGCGTACCGCGACGACGCGAGCCATCTGGAGAACGGGCTGCAGACGCTCAAGCGGCAGGCGTGGCTGAAGAACGCACGCGGCTTCGAGGGCGGCATCTACTATGTGCCCTCCGGCGCAGAGGGACATTTTGATGTCTGCCGCGCGGGAGAGACCGTCGGAGCGGTGAGCGTGGACAAGTGCGAGAACGGCCTCGCGGTCATCGGCGAATTCTGGCTGGAGAACGATGTGCAGGGGCTTGGCTTCGGGCAGCAGCTCGTCGGGCAGGCGCTTTCCTACGCCCGCGCGCACGGGTGCGAGCGGCTTTCGACCGGACGCATTGCCAAGAGCAACGCGCTCGGCCTGCGCTGCGCGCAGGAATGGGGCTTTACGCAGACCGGCGAGGGGGCGGACTGGCTCGAATTTCAGAAGAATTTTGAATACGATGAGGAATCCTGCTGGAAAAAATTGCAGGAAGTGATCGAAAAAGAGAAATAAAAAGGAGGGAGGAGAAAAGATGAACTGTCCATACTGCGGCGGCGTGCTGGAAAAGGGGACGCTTCACAGCCGAGGGGGCGAGTATTTTCTGCCGGACGGCGCAAAGCTCCCGGCGTGGTTCACGCGCGAGAGCATGGAAAAGGTCGGCGCGGTCGGGCTGGCGTGGAACCCGGCTCTGACGCAGCGGGAATGGCCGGAGGCATACTGCTGCCGCCCGTGCCGCAGGCTCATTGTTCCCTTTCCGGAGGAAGAATAAAACGGGAAAAGCCCCCGCCTTGCAGAAGGCGGGAGCTTTTCGTTTGCCGAGGAAGCCATGCATCGCATGGCTTCCTTTTTGCTCTCAGAACGAAACGACCTCCTGCGCGGGCTTGGCGCAGGTGGTGATCTTGTCCACATACAGCACGGGGCCTTCGCCCTGATACGCCTCGATATACTCCTTGCGGACGGTGGCGGTGACATCCACCCAGTCGCGGTTCTTGTACGCCTTGAGGTCCTTGCCCTTGGCGACTACGCCGACGAACTGGATGTCGTTTTCGCAGCAGGTCATCACGAAGCGGCCCGGGCAGTGGACGCCGGGAAACTTTTTGGAGTGACACATGAGGAGCTTCATGTGAACACGCTTGCCATCCCAGCGGTCGAGGTGGTCCATCACGTCTACATACCACACGCCGTAATCGTCGTCGGGAATGTCGATGAGGTCGGGTGTCATATCGAACGGGCACTCGTTGCCGGTGAGGTAATCCTCGCTGTTGCCGTCGTTGTCCTCCAGATAGATGTCCGCGCGGCGGTTGACCATGCGGAGATTGCGGGCGCGAAGCGCCTCCTTCAGCTCGGGCGTGCAGCGGTTGAAGACCAGCATATCCGCGTTGGTGATCTTCTCCATCATGAGCTGGCCCATGTTCTTCACGAACAGCTCGAACGTCGGCGCCTGCACGAAGGTCATGATCTGGTAGAGCACCCAGTTGGCGGGCAGCACGTCGCGGTAGAGCTTTTCCATCCGCCACATACCGTTGTACTCGATGAGCACCTGCTTGGGGCGGTACTTCTTCTCCAGCTCGCGGCAGAAGTCGGCGGTCAGCTCGTCCTCGTCGTCCACGGTGACGACGGTGACGTTGTCGAGCGCCTTCTTCTCGTACTCCTCCTCACCCTCCTCGCAGCAGAGCAGGAGGGTCTTATCCTCGCGGGCGAAGCCGTCCTCCAGGATGCCGTTGATAAAATTGGTCTTGCCGGCGTCGAGAAAGCCGGCGACCAGATAGACAGGAATATCCATGAATGTCCTTCCTTACAGACCGAAAAGCTCGGCGAGCTTGTCTTCCTTGAGCTCCGCGCCGATGACGCACAGGCGGCCCGTGTAGTCGGGATGGCCCGCGCGGACCTCGTGCTCCTCGGGGACGTAGTCAAATTCGAGCCAGCCGCCCTCGCCGTTCACGATGCCCTTGGCGCGCAGAATGTGACCGTAGTCGCCGCTGTCGAGCTTCGTGAGGATGTCGTCGAGCGCTGCCTTGGAGTAGAGCTTGGGCGTTTCCTTGCCCCAGGAGGAGAACACGTCGTCGGCGTGGTGATGATGGTGATGGCACTCGCACGCGGGATCGTCGCACTCCTCGCCGTCGTGATGATGGTGATGGTGCTCGTGGTCGTCGTGGTCATGCTCGTGATGATGCTCATGCTCGTCGTGGTCATCATCCTCGTCGTGGTCGTGATGATGCTCGTGCTCATGGTCGTGCTCGTCATGCTCATCGTGCTCGTGGTCATGATGGTGGTGCTCATGCTCGTGCTCGGCCTCCTCGAGCTCATGCTCGCGGCGCATCTTCTCGAGCAGCTCGTCGCTGAGCGACACCTTCTCGATGGCGGAGAGGATGGTCTTGCCGTCCAGCTCGTCCCACGGAGTCGTAAGGATGGCGGCGTCGGGGTTCTTCTCGCGCAGCATCGCGGCGGCGGCCTCTAACTTCTCCTGCGAGAGCTTCTGCGTGCGGGAGAGAATGATGGTGCCGGCGGCCTCGATCTGGTTGTTGTAGAACTCGCCGAAGTTCTTCATATAGACCTTGACCTTGCTGGCGTCGGCGACGGTGACGTAGCTGTTGAGCTTCAGCTCCGGGCACTCGTCCAAGGTGCGCTCGACCGCCACGATGACGTCGGAGAGCTTGCCCACGCCGCTCGGCTCGATGAGGATGCGGTCGGGGTGGAACTGCTCCACGACCTCGCGCAGCGCCTTGTTGAAATCGCCCACGAGCGAGCAGCAGATGCAGCCGGCGGACATCTCGGAGATCTCGATGCCGGATTCCTTGAGGAAGCCGCCGTCGATGTTGATCTCACCGAATTCATTTTCGATCAGCACGAGCTTTTCGCCCGCGTAGGCTTCGGCAATGAGCTTTTTGATGAGCGTCGTTTTGCCGGCGCCGAGAAAACCGGAGAAAATGTCAATTTTTGTCATGGTGGGATACGCTTCCTTTTTCTTGATTTTACTGAATTGCTATTATATGCCCGAGTTGTGAACGATTCAAGTCCCTCGCGGGCAAAAAGCTCATTTTTTGCGCAAAAAATGAGCGATGCTACAGCTGCGGGACCGCGAGGCGGTGCGGCAGCATCACGCGGCCGAAGCAGGCAAGGCTGCGCGTGCCGGTGGAGGTGAGCACGACGTCCGCGTCGGCGCGGGCACGGTTGAGGGAAAAGAGATAGGTCATGCCCAGCGCATCGCGGTGGTACTGCTTGCAGAGCATTGCGCCGTCCACGCAGAAGATGCCTACGTCGCCGTCTGCGAGCGGGTCGCGGTTGACGTAGACCACACTCTCGTCGTGAATGTACGGCTCCATGGAGTCGCCCTGAATGCGCACGGCGAAGTCCGCGCCGCACGGCACGCTCTCGTCCGCGGGGATATAGGTGAAGTCCTCGTCGAGCACCGGCGCGGCATAGCCCGCGGCGGCGGGGGAATTGTAGAGCGGGATCAGGCGCGGCTCGCGCTTGCCGCCGCGCTCCTCTGTCAGCTCGTCGCGGTAGTCGCACAGCGCGTCGGTCACGCTGCGCACGGTGTCGCGTCCGATGGGAGAGAGCGAGCGGTATTTTTCCAGCAGCGTGCGCTCAGCCCCGGAGAGATCGAAGCCGCCGCTGCGGTAGCTGCCGCAGAAGAGTTGGTTGGGGTCAGTGCGCAGCGCATCGAACAACCGCAGCAGCACGTCCTCCTTGGGGAAGCTGACGCCGGTCTCATAGTTGCCGACGGCGCTGGCGGAAACGCCGAGCTGCTCGGCCAGCGCCGCGCGCGTCAGGCCGCAGGCCTCGCGGCACGCCTTGAGTTGATCGCGGAAGCTCATGGAAAGCACCTCCTATAAAGGGTTCGAGCAATTTCGACACCATCATAACGCAAAAACTTGGTTCTGTCAAACATTTTAACAAGAAACTTGTAAATTTATTCTTGACATAACAAGATTCTTGTGATATGGTAAGGGTGCTCACAAGAAACTTGACAAAACAAAGCGGCAATTTCCATTCTGTCTCTTATACACATCTGACGCTGCCGACGACTTAATAGGTGTAGAT
>ENA-OZKY01000647-OZKY01000647.1-human-gut-metagenome-genome-assembly--contig:-NODE-647-length-11407-cov-5.126762_pt1 | contig 11407 bp, 10 predicted proteins | sample MGYA00244830_ERZ653773 | MGnify/ENA primary metagenome ERZ653773 (study PRJEB26926, sample SAMN06165206) | human gut metagenome | biome: ENVO:00009003; feature: ENVO:2100002; material: ENVO:00002003...
AGATTAGCGAGTGGCTCGTGGGCTCGGAGATGTGTATAAGAGACAGGCGTGAAAAAATAGCCAAATTTTATGTAAGCGCTTGTTTCAAACCATGCAAAGTGTATAATAAAAAGAGAGCGTATTGTGTACAGGCCCTGTTGGCCTTTTGAACAGGGGAACGTACACCATCTAGCTGTTGTGTTCCGGGCCGGAAAAATGCCCTGCAGCAGCGCAGGAAGGAGAAAAATCCCGTTGACTGAAGATAAAATAAAGGAGCAGCAGCCTGCTGCGCAGCCTGTACGGCAGCCCCGCCGCCAGAAGCTGCGCTCGCTGTGGGCGCAGTTCCAATGCCGGGGCGTGCTGCGGCGGCACAGGATTCGCCGCAAGCGTCAGCACCGCTGGGAAAAGCTGTGGCACAAGCTGCTGCACAATCCCATAGCACCTATGGTGGGCGAGACGCTGTACGCCATCGGCTTTTCCGCCGAGTATGCCGTGGTCCGCACAGGACGCCGCTTGCAGCATGGGCTGCGGTGTCTGCTGCAAACGGTCAGAGAATTGCTGAAAAATATCGCATCCATGGCCTTTCCCGGGGCGGCGCAGCTGCTGCGGGATCTGTTCGGCCCGGTAGTGCTTGCCCTGCGGGGCACCTGGGCGCTGCTGCGCCACGCACACCGGGTACGCAAGGAAAACGGCTTTGGCGCTGCGCTGCGCGCAAGCGGCCACTTTCTTGCCCATGGCATCGCTGATAACATCCGCCTTGTGCCCCGTATGGCTATGTATGTGCTGCCGGTGGCAGCGCTGGCTGTTATGGTGACCGTGTTCCAGACCACCATCCGCCAGCCCTACGCCTTGGAGGTGCAGGTGGACAATGAGACCGTGGGCTATGTGGCCAACGAAGAGGTGTTTAACTCTGCACTGGAAGCTGTGCAGCAGCGTATCAATTATTCCGGCGCAGAGCAGGCGCACTTTACCGTGGAGCCTACTTATTCCGTGACCGTCGCCCATGACGTGATGGACGAAAATGACGTGGCTGACGCCATCCTCAAGAATTCCAGCGACCAGATCAGTGAGGGCACTGCCCTATATCTGGACGGTGAGCTGACCGCCGTGTGTGCGGACGGCAACAGCCTGCAACGGTACATCAGCAGCCTGCTGGAACCCTACGAGAACCCCGATGACCCCAACACCACCGTGGGCTTTAACAAGGATGTCACGCTGGAAAACGGCATCTACTTCAACGAGAGCTTCCAGGAGGAAGCCGAGGTGGAGCAGTTGCTCTCCGGCGTGCAGCAGGCGGAAAAATCCTATACGGTGCAGAGCGGCGATACCATCTGGTCTATTGCCCAGAAAAACGGCCTGACCGTGAAGGAACTGTGTGAAATGAACACCGGCTTTACCGCCAACGGGGAAAACGGCCTGACCCAGAACTCCAAGATCCTGCCCGGCGATGCACTGACCGTGGTGCGGGAGGAGGAGACGCTGGAGGTGCGCATCACCAAGGTGGAAAGCTGGGAGGAAGAGATCGCCTACACCACCGAGACCACCAAGTCCAAAGAGCTGAACTCCGGTACCAAGCGCGTTACCCAGAAGGGCGAGAACGGCATCCGCACCGTGACGGCACAGCGGGTGTACGATGCAAACGGCAATCAGCTTTCCCAGCAGATTTTGAGCACTGTGGTGACCAAGGAGCCTGTGACTGAAAAAGTTACGGTGGGCACCAAAGAGGTTTCCTCCGGTGCATCCTATATCACCGGCAGAGGTCAGTTTATCTGGCCGGTGCCCGGCTACCGGAACTGCTCCCGCTGGTACGGCGGTAGCCACAAGGGCGTGGATATTTGTGCCGCCGCCGGTACGCCCATTTACGCTTCGGCAGGCGGTACGGTGACCAAGGCCGGCTATAACCGCGCCGGTGCGGGTACAGGCTACGGCAACTCCATCATCATCAGCCACGGCAACGGCTACACCACCTTGTACGCCCACTGCCTGTCGCTGGTGGTGCACGCCGGTCAGTCGGTCAAGCAGGGTCAGCTCATCGGCTATGTGGGCAGCACCGGACGTTCCAGCGGCAACCACTGCCACTTCGAGATCCGGCGCAACGGCTCTTACATCGCACCGCAGAACGTGTTCAACCGCAGCAAATATCGGTAAATAGCAGCAAGGGCTTTTCCGCAGGGGGAAAGCCCCTCTGCTGTATCATGAATAAAAGGAGAGATCATCTATGTCTACCCCTCACATCAGCGCAGAAATGGGCGATTTCGCCAAGACAGTCCTTATGCCGGGTGACCCCCTGCGTGCCAAATTTATTGCCGACACCTTTTTGCAGGATGTCCGGCAGGTGACTGGCGTGCGCGGGATGCTGGGCTTTACCGGCACCTACGAAGGCCGCCCCATCAGCGTGATGGGCAGCGGTATGGGTATGCCCTCCATCGGCATCTACTCCTACGAGCTGTTCAACTTCTACGGCGTGGAAAATATCGTCCGCATCGGTTCTGCTGGCAGCTATACCGAGAAGGCCAAGCTGTTCGATACCGTGCTGGCCACCGGCGCTGTGAGCGAGAGCAACTACGCCCGGGTGCAGAGCGACTTTACTGGAAACATCACCCTGCCCAGCGCAGCCCTGAACGAAAAGCTGCGTGCCTCCGCTGCAAAGCAGGGCATTCCCCTGATCGAGGGCAACATCCATTCCTCGGATGTGTTCTACCGTCAGCCCTCGGACGCAAAGCCCACCTACTGGGAAAAGCTGCGGGACGAGGACGGCTGCCTGTGCGTGGAGATGGAAAGCTTTGCTCTGTTTGCCAACGCGCAGGTGCTGGGCAAGAACGCCGCCTGCCTGCTGACCATCTCGGACAGCTTTGTGGCCCCCGGCATTACCACCGCCGAGGAGCGCCAGAAGAGCTTTACCGACATGATGAAGGTCGCTCTGGGCGCAGAGTACTGATCGCATAACTTTCCAGCGCGGCTGCCGCCCCAAGGCACAGCCGCGCTGTTTTTGCCCGTAAAAGGAGGAGACAGCATGACAAAACTGACCATGGAAGAAAAACAGCAGCTGATCCGCATGGCACTGGCCGCGCGGGAAAAGGCCTATGCGCCTTACAGTGATTTTATGGTAGGCGCTGCGCTGCGCGCTGCGGACGGACGCATCTTTACCGGCTGCAACGTGGAGAACGCCGCCTTTACCCCCACCAGCTGCGCCGAGCGCACCGCCCTGTTCAAGGCGGTGGCGGAAGGCGTGACCGCGTTTACGGATATCGCGGTGGTGGGCAGCCGCCGGGGCGAAGTGAACCGGCAGATCACCTCGCCCTGCGGGGTGTGCCGTCAGGCACTATTCGAGTTTGGCGGGCCGGAGCTGAACGTCATTATGGCAAAGACCCCGGAGGACTTCATTGAGCGCAGCATGGACGAGCTGCTGCCCTTCGGCTTTGGCCCCTCCAACGTGGCGGGCAACAGCGCCGTGGAAGGAAAGTAACTGTCCTTCTGCGAAAAACAGCGCAAGCAGGGGAAATTTGGTGAATAAGCATTACTTTTTTATAAATTATACAAGGGATTTGTAAAGAATTTGTAATCGGAAATTGCTTGCATCTGTCACTTCCACCCGCTATACTTGAGCCAGTAGATGTGCCAGAGTGCACATTTCATTCATTTGACGCAATTTTTTAAAATAAAAGGAGAGTTTCTTATGAAGATTTCTCGTCGTAACTTTCTGGCTGTGGCCGGTGCTGCTGCCGCTGCCGCTGCTCTGACCGCCTGCGGCGGTTCCTCCGCTTCCTCTACCAGCACTGCTTCTTCCGCAGCTGCCAGCTCTTCCGCTGCTTCCGGCGCAGCAGACGGCGCTGAGAAGATCGCTAAGGTCGCTCTGACCTGCGATACTGGCACGATCGATGATGAGAGCTTCAACCAGGCTTGCTGGGCTGCTGTTTCCAGCTACATGGGCGACAACTGCCAGTACTATATCCCCGATTCTGATGCTTCCGATGAGGATCGCGAGACCATGATCCGTCAGGCTGTCAACGACGGCGCCGACGTTATCGTCTGCGTTGGCTACCTGTACGGCGCATCTCTGGCATGGGCTGCAGAGCAGTATCCCGACATCAAGTTCATCGCTATCGATGTGACCCAGGGCGATATCGGCACCGACAGCATCCCCGCCAACTGCTACTGCATCACCTTCAAGGAGGAGCAGGCAGGCTATCTGGCAGGCTACGCCGTTGTTAAGGACGGCTACACCAAGCTGGGCTTCTTGGGCGGCATGGCTGTGCCCGCCGTTATCCGTTACGGCTACGGCTACGTGCAGGGCGCTGACGCTGCTGCAAAGGAGCTGGGCACCAACATTGACATCAACTACTTCTACGGCGGCCAGTTCTACGGCGATGCCAACATCACCTCCCGTATGGAGGGCTGGTATGCCAACGGCACCCAGATCGTCTTTGCCTGCGGCGGCGGCATCTACACCTCCGCTGTTGAGGCTGCTCTGAAGAACAACGGCTACGTTGTTGGTGTTGACGTTGACCAGAACTACATCGGCGTGAACGGTGTTGAGAAGGACGGCTACGCATACAACCCGTTCATCACCTCTGCCATGAAGGGCCTGTCTGAGTCTGTCAGCACCGCTCTGGGCGACATCGAGGCCGGCGAGTGGAGCGAGATCGCTGCCACCAACGGCAACTTCGGTCTGGAGGACGGCGACTACGTTGGTCTGCCTACTGCTGATGACAGCTGGAACTTCAAGACCTTCACCAAGGACGAGTACGAGACCCTGAAGAGCAAGATCGCTTCCGGCGAGCTTGTTGTGGACAACAGCTCCGACGACGCTACCAAGCCCACCGTCAGCGAGTTCACCAAGGTCAACTACATCCAGTAATCGCTTTCCCGGAATTACTCCCGTGAATAGGGGCGGGGTGCTCATGCAGGGGCACCCCGCCCTTTTTTGTATGCCTGTGTGGGAGAATCAGGCTGGAAATCGTGCAGACCTTACAAAAGTAATACTTTTGTTTGTGCTTTTTGACAAAAAATCAAAAAGCCGTGTGCAAACCGCAAAAAATCAGGTATAATGGTTTGTAGTATAGAAAAGGTGTCGTTACGGCACGAAAGGAGAGTGAGCAGATTGGCAGAGGATTATGTGATCGAGATGCTCCACATTACCAAGGAATTCCCCGGTATCAAGGCAAACGATGATATCACCCTGCAACTGCGCAAGGGCGAGGTACACGCCCTTCTGGGCGAGAACGGTGCGGGCAAAAGTACGCTGATGAGCGTGCTGTTCGGCCTGTATCAGCCGGAACAGGGCAAGATCCTGAAAAACGGCAAGGAGGTTGCCATCCGCAACCCCAACGATGCCAACGCACTGGGCATCGGCATGGTGCACCAGCATTTCAAGCTGGTGGAATGCTTCAGCGTGCTGGACAACATCATTCTGGGCGTGGAGCCCAACAAGATGGGCTTTTTGCAGAAGGCCGAGGCACGCAAAAAGGTGATGGCGCTGAGCGAAAAGTACGGTCTGCGGGTAGACCCGGACGCACTCGTCAGCGATATCTCGGTGGGTATGCAGCAGCGCGTAGAGATTTTGAAGATGCTGTACCGCGACAACGAGATCCTGATCTTTGACGAGCCTACCGCTGTGCTGACCCCGCAGGAGATCGACGAACTGATGGAGATCATGCGCGGGTTCAAGAAGGAGGGCAAGTCCATCCTGTTCATCACCCATAAGCTCAACGAGATCATGGCTGTGGCCGACCGCTGCACCGTGCTGCGCAAGGGCAAATATATGGGCACGGTGGATATCAAGGACACCACCAAGGAAGAGCTTTCCCGCCGCATGGTGGGCCGTGACGTGCAGCTGCAGGTGGAAAAGCAGCCCGCGCACCCCGGCGAGACCGTGCTGGACGTGGAAAACGTTACCATCCACAATGACCAGCGCAAGAAGGACGTGGTGAAGGACGTGTCCTTCAAGGTGCACGCAGGCGAGATCGTCTGTCTGGCGGGCATTGAGGGCAACGGCCAGACCGAGTTCATCTACGGCCTGACCGGCCTGAGCAAGCTGTCTAGCGGCAAGCTTACGCTGGACGGCAAGGATATCACCCACGAGAGCATCCGCCAGCGCTCCAAGGACGGCATGGGTCACATCCCGGAGGACCGCCACAAGCACGGTCTGGTGCTGGATTTCAGTCTGGAAAACAACATCGTGCTGCAGCGCTACTGGCAGCCGGAGTTCCAGAAGGGCGGCTTTATCCGTGCCGATAAGGTGCGCGAGTACTCTGACAGACTGATCGAGCAGTACGATGTGCGCAGCGGTCAGGGCAGTCTGACCACCGTGCGCAGTATGTCCGGCGGCAACCAGCAGAAGGCCATCATTGCCCGCGAGATCGACCGCGACCCCAAGCTGCTGGTGGCAGTGCAGCCTACCCGTGGTCTGGACGTGGGTGCCATTGAGTACATCCACCGCCAGATCGTGGCCGAGCGCGACAAGGGCAAGGCCGTGCTGCTGGTCAGCCTTGAACTGGACGAGGTGATGAACCTTTCTGACCGCATCCTTGTAATGTACGAGGGCGAGATCGTGGGCGAGTTTGACCCCAAGACCACCACCGTGCAGGAGCTGGGTCTGTATATGGCAGGTGCCCGCAAGCAGGGAAAGGAGGAGCAGTAACACATGAATAAGAAAAAACTTTCCCGCAGCGGCAGCCTGCAAAGCTCTGTTACCAGCGTGCTGGCTGCACTGCTGTGCATCCTGATTGGTTTGCTGGTGGGCTTTCTGGTGCTGGTAGCCATCAACCCCGCACACGCATGGGGCGATGGCTTTGTGCGCATCATCAAGGGCGGTTTCCACGATGCCCCCTACGGCGTGGGCAAGGAGCTTGCCAATGCCGCACCCCTGATTATGACCGGTCTGTCCGTGGCCTTTGCCTTCAAGACCGGCCTGTTCAACATCGGTGCAGCCGGTCAGTATACGCTGGGCGCTTACGGTGCGCTGTACTGCGCCATCATGCTCAAGCTGCCCTGGTTCGTCTGCCTGCTGGTAGCAGCCGTGCTGGGCGGCCTGTGGGGTGCGATCCCCGGCTTTTTCAAAGCCTACTTCAACATCAACGAGGTCATTACCTCCATCATGTTCAACTGGATCGGCCTGTATCTGGTAAATGAGCTCATCTACCAGAACGGCACCGGCCCCATGTACGACGTGCGAAACACCCGTACCCTGAACCTGAGCAAAAATGCCGATTTTGCCCAGTCCCTGATCCCGGACTTCGGCCTGAACAAGCTGTTCCAGACCAATAGCACCACCATTGCCATCTTCTTGGCGGCAGCGGTGGCCGTGCTGATCTGGGTGGTGCTGAACAAGACCACCTTCGGCTACGAGCTCAAGGCTGTTGGCCTGAACAAGAGCGCGGCCCGCTACGCCGGTATCAACGAGAAGAAGAACATCATCCTCTCCATGGCCATTGCCGGTGCGCTGGCGGGCTTCGGCGCAGGCCTGTTCTATCTGTCCAACGTGTCCCAGTGGAACCCGCTGAACTCCACCAGCCTGCCGGGCATGGGCTTCAACGGTATCTCGGTGGCACTGCTGGCAAGCTCCAACCCCATTGGCACCGTGTTCTCTGCGCTGTTCATCTCCCACATCTCGGTCGGCGGCTCCTTCCTGTCCACCAAGTTTTACCCCACTGAGATCTCGGATCTGATCAGCGGCATCATCATCTACCTGTGCGCATTCTCCATGCTGTTCCGCGGCAAGATCCAGAGCCTGCTGTTCCGGAATGCCGAAAAGACCAATGTGAACGCAGAGCCTGCGCCTGCCGCAGAAAAGACCAAAAAGGAGGGCAAGTAATATGCTGCTTCTGATCAAATATACCCTGCTGTACGGTATCGTGCTGATGCTGGTGGCACTGGGCGGTATGTTCAGCGAACATTCCGGCATCATCAACATTGCGCTGGAGGGCATCATGGTCATCGGCGGCGTGGCCGGTGTGCTTACCCTGACCATGCTGCCTGCAAGCCTGTCGCCCTTCCTTGTGGTGCTGATCTCCATTCTGGTGGCAGCGCTGGCGGGCGTGATCTACAGCCTGCTGCTGGCCTTTGCCTCTATCAACCTGAAGGCGGACCAGACCATCGGCGGCACGGCACTGAACCTGCTGGCCACCGCCATTGCCGTGGTCATCTCCAAGTACTTCAGCGAGAGCGGCAGCGCCAAGCTGAACTATTCCAACAAGCCCTTCCTGTTCAGCATCGGCGGGCTGGAACTCAGCGTGTTCGTGCCGCTGGGGCTGATCTTGCTGGTGGTCAGCTACATCGTGCTGTATAAGACCCGCTTCGGCCTGCGTCTGCGTGCCTGCGGCGAGCACCCGCAGGCTGCGGACTCGGTGGGCATCAACGTTTACAAGATGCGCTACGCCGGTGTCATCCTTTCCGGTGCGCTGGGTGCCGTCGGCGGTCTGGCGTATATCGTGCCCCCGGTGCAGACCTGGAACTTTGAAGTCGGCGTGGCCGGTGCAGGCTTTCTGGCACTGGCAGTTATGATCTTTGGCCAGTGGAAGCCTTTCCACATCTTTGGCGCGGCCATGTTCTTTGCCGTGTTCAAGAGCCTTGCCAATATTGCAGACTCTACCTTCCTTGCGCAGCTGCACTGGTCCAGCAACATCTATAATATGATGCCCTTTGTGGCCTCCATGGTCATTCTGGCCTTCACCTCCAAGAACAGCATGGCACCCAAGGCCGAGGGTATCCCCTACGATAAGGGCTCCCGCTAAGCGTATTCGCTAAAAATCTGTAAAACGAAGGCATCCGCAGCCATCCATGTGCTACGGATGCCTTTTTTGTACGGGGCAGGGCATATTTTGTCCATATATTTGCCGGCAGAAAATGGCATTTTTACTTGTAAAATACAACAAGATGTGCTATCATTATAAAACGAATGTGTATCTATAGGAACCCGGTGTACATTTCTTGCACTGCGGAAAACAAGAAAGGTGAGTTTCGCTATTATGGACGAAAAAGCAACTATGGGACAGTCGCTCCGGAGCACGGAGGACGAGGAGACCATTGATCTGATGGAACTGGCCCGCCTGCTGTGGGCGCATGCTGTGCAGATCGTGGCAGCAGCTGTTGCGGCAGCGCTGATCTGCCTGCTGGTGTGTATGTTTGCGCTTACACCCAAGTACCAGGCCTCTATCAACATGATCGTGAATACCCGTCAGGACACGACCACCACCTTCACCAGTGATAACTTCAACTCGGCTAAGAACCTGATCAGCACCTATGCGGTCATCATCAAGGGCAACACCGTGCTGAACGAGGTCATTGATGAGTTGAATCTGGACATGACCTACGCCGAGCTGTACGACATGGTGGATGTTGCCGATGTGGACGCTACCCAGATCATGAAGATCACGGTCACCGATACCGATGCAGAGCGCGCAGGCGAGATCGCCCAGACCATTGCCGACATCGTGCCCGACGTGCTGGTGGAAAAGGTGGAAGCTGGTTCCTGCAAGGCGGTGAGCGATGTGATCATCGATCCCAACAAGGTGTTCCCCAAGACCAAGAAGTACGTTGTGCTGGCCGGTCTGCTGGGCGCTGTGGTGGTGTGCGGCGTGCTGGTGCTGGCACACCTGCTGCACGATACCATTGTGGATGACGAAGATGTTCAGAAGAAGCTCGGCCTGCCCGTGCTGGGCCTGATCCCGGAGGTGTAAGACGATGTGGAATCTGTTTAACAAAAAGAACAAAACTGACGGCGAGCACCGTACCCTGCAGCTGATCACCGATAAAAAGATGCCCTTTGGCTATGTGGAGGCCTATAAGTCTCTGCGCACCAATCTGGACTTTATGGCAGGCTCCATGGACGTGCACACGCTGGTCATCACCAGTACCGTGCCGGAAGAGTCCAAGAGTAACGTGGCGGTCAATCTGGCGCTGACGCTGGCCGAAAGCGGCAAAAAGGTGGCTCTGGTGGACTGCGACCTGCGCAAGCCGGTGCTGCACCGCTACCTGAAGGCCGGTCACAACGTAAAGGGCGTTTCCAACGTGCTGTCCAACCAGTGCACGCTGGACGAGGCACTGCACGAACTGAAGGAAATGAACCTGACCTTCCTGCCCGCCGGTACCCCGCCGCCGAACCCCTCTGAGATGCTGAGCCAGCCGCAGATGCAGGCTATGGTGGATACTCTGCGCCAGAAGTTCGATTTTGTCATCCTTGATGCACCCCCGGTGTCCGTGGTCACCGATGCAGCCGTCATCGGCCGCTATGTGGACGGCGCAATGTTCGTTGTGCGCTCGGACTACGCCCCCGCCGATGCGGTGCGCGGCGCAGTGAAAAAGCTGCAGGATGCCGGTGTCCGGGTGCTGGGCAGCGTGCTGACCCGCTACGACATGAAGAAGGCACTCAAGGGCTCCAGCTACGCATACAGCTATGCTTACAACTACAACTATGCCTACGGCAAGCAGGATGCCACTGCCGGTAAATAATAAGGAAGCACTGCTATGACCGATCTGCATTGTCACATTCTGCCCGGCATGGATGACGGCGCAAAGGATACAGCAGTCTCGCTGGAGCTACTGCGCGGGGAATACGAGGACGGTGTGCGCAACATCGCGTTCACCAGCCACTTCAACAGCGAGCGTACCACAGTGGAAGCCTTTACGGTAAAGCGGCAGGCTGCCTTTGAACAGCTGACCGCAGCGCTGGAGGGGCAGCCCATGCAGTTTGATTTCAAACTGGGGGCGGAGGTGTTCTTCTCGCCCGGCCTGTGCGAGCTGGATACCCGGGCACTGTGTATGGGGGACACCGCTTATCTGCTGCTGGAATTCCCCACCACCCACAAGCCGCATTTTATCCGGCAGACCCTGTACAATCTGCAGCAGCAGGGCATCGTGCCGCTGATCGCGCATATCGAGCGCTACCCCTATGTGCTGGAGGATCCCACCCTGCTGTACGACTGGGTAGCCGCCGGTGCCTATGCGCAGATCAACGCAGGAGCACTGCTGGAGCCTAAGCTCTGCAAAAAGTTGTGTAAGTTCATCCAGTGGGGATTGGTTCATGTCATCTCCACCGACACCCATTCCCCGGACAAGCGCCCGCCCCGCATGGCGCAGGGTGTGCAGCAGCTGGAAAAGCTGCTGGGCAGGGAAGCTGCTGCCCGCATCGTGCGCAACGGCGATGAACTGTTCCATGATCAGGAACTGGACGCGGCGACCCTGCATCAGCCCAAAAAGTTTTTGGGCATGTGGGTCTGATCCTAAAGTAAGGAGAAAACTGCCCGGGCAGAGAATTACTCTGCCCGGGCAGCGGATTTTGGTATGAAGAAAAATAAGGTCCTGAAAATCGTGTTGATCGTGCTGGGCGCGCTGGTGGCTCTGCTGGCAGCAGCTGTTCTTGGCGTGCTGTTCTACCTCCACAGTATGGCCTGTCTCTTATACACATCTCCGAGCCCACGAGACACTCGCT
>ENA-OZKY01000721-OZKY01000721.1-human-gut-metagenome-genome-assembly--contig:-NODE-721-length-10839-cov-4.116283_pt1 | contig 10839 bp, 8 predicted proteins | sample MGYA00244830_ERZ653773 | MGnify/ENA primary metagenome ERZ653773 (study PRJEB26926, sample SAMN06165206) | human gut metagenome | biome: ENVO:00009003; feature: ENVO:2100002; material: ENVO:00002003...
GAGATTAGCGAGTGTCTCGTGGGCTCGGAGATGTGTATAAGAGACAGGGGATAACCCTGCAAAGCTGCCCGGATGGAAGAAATACGTTTTTCCCATCTACATGGCTTACAACGGCAAAGGCCGCAAGGACGCTCTGCCGATGAAGTTCTAAAACATATTTTCTCTGCCAAGAGGCACCTGCAAGCTGCGGGTGCCTCTTATTACATAATTATATCGCGCTATCGCTACTTTTGAAAGAAGGGCTAGATATGACCAATATGAATGTGATTCCTGTGTCGCAGGATTCGTATATCGTTAATGGCTGCAAAGTGAAAATCACTTATGCAGAAGATGGTGACAGCATGGAGGTTCTTCAGAAACTGATTCATGATACCCTCTGCGAAGAAGCCAAGAATTATAGTTGAATCGACATCCTTGCAACAAGGATAGCCCAGCACTAAAATAATGGTACAGTTGATGCAGCAACCAATTCAATCAAACGAGTGTGCGCACAGTATCGTTGTTTTAGTTTACATAGGAGTGACAACGATGAAAAAACGTGTATATACCTTATACCGTGTTTCGACCATTGAACAGGTCGAAAAGGATGACATACCCATGCAAAAAGAAGCCTGCCACGAATTTGCAGAACGGCAGGGCTGGGAAATCGTCAAGGAGTTTTCAGAAAAAGGCGTTTCCGGTTTTAAGAAATCTGCAAAAGACCGCGATCAGCTCCAACTGCTTCAGCAGGCTGCTGCTGCCGGAGAGTTTGATGTTCTGCTGGTGTTCATGTTTGACCGTCTGGGTCGGCGTGACGACGAAACGCCCTTTATCGTGGAATGGTTCACGAAGCAAGGGGTCGAGGTCTGGAGCGTAAACGAAGGTCAGCAGCGATTTGATTCTCATGTCGATAAGCTGATGAACTACATCCGCTACTGGCAGGCATCCGGCGAAAGTATCAAAACTTCTATCCGTACTCGTACCCGTATAGAACAGCTTACGGAGGAAGGCCACTACACTGGCGGTACGGTGGCATTTGGTTACAAGCGTGTCCAGAAAGGTCGCTTGAACAAAAAGAATCAAGCTGTCTGTGATTTGGAGATTGACGAGGAAGAAGCGGCAATCGTGCGCCTGATCTTTCAGAAGTATGTTTATGAAGGATACGGCGTGAAACGAATCTGCAACTACCTTGTGGAAAATCATATAATGGGGAGAAATGGGAAAAACATCCCCACTACAACTCTTGTTCGGATGGTTCGGAATAAGTGCTATACCGGTTATCTTATCAACGGAAACGTTGAGAAGGAATGCCCGGAACTGAGGATCATTGAACAGGAAGTGTTCGACCGTGCACAGGAATTGCGTGATACCCGCCGCAGAGAGAAGGGCGAAGACTCTGATAGTTACAGTCCCCATGCTCTGCTTTGTGGGAAGGTGTTCTGTGCACACTGCGGAAATCGCCTGAACATCACGAGCAGCGGACGCACCAGACTGCGTGCGGATGGCTCCACGGTGAAGGAAAAGCGGTTTCGTTATAGCTGCCATTATAATGTACGGCATCCGGGTCAATGCGATGGACAGTCCGGCTACGGTGTAACAAAACTGGACGCAATCGTAGAGAGTATCGTATGCACCAAGTTTTCGGAGATTTTAGAGTGTTCCAAAAGCAAGCTGCTTCAGGATATGCTTCGCAAGGACATGGAAGTAGCGCAGAAAGAAGTATCACGCGCAAAGAGTGAACTCGACCTCAAGGACGACGAACGGAATGCATTGAAGGATGAAATGATTCGCGTCATCCGGGGAAAGAGCAGCATTGACCGTGATATGATCCAGCAGCTTCTGGATGAAAATCAAGCTGCGATCCAAGCAGCACAGGACGCCCTGACCGCTGCACAGAACAAGCTGGAGGAGATTGAGCAGGAAAACAAGAAAGCTGAAAATGATTGCAGCAATCTGTTCACTTGGGCAAGCACCTATCAGAACGCATCCTTTCAGCAGCGGCAGGCAATCCTCAACCAGTTCATCAAGGAAGTCCGTGTTGGACGGGATTATGATATTGAGATCATCCTCAATGTTCCGCTGGAGGAGTTTGAAGAATTTAAGAGTCATTCGCTCTCGGTGCGTACTCCGAGTGGGCGGAAAACGGACCTTAAACAAGCACCCGTTAGGGGGCGGGGTACTCCGAATGGGGGAATTGTCGTTTTTGACAAAACTTCTGGTGAAGCTATGAACATTATGCCAAAAAGTTCGGCACACGTCACTTTGCGCTGTCAAGACGAATGATGCACGATTTTGCAAAGAGTGGCAAAAATAAACGCCGTATCGTTTAGCACGATACGGCGTTTTATGGACTCGAAGGGAGTCGAACCCTCGACCTTTCGGATGCGAACCGAACGCTCTCCCAACTGAGCTACGAGCCCATATTTAAGCCCCCAAAAACCGCTTGGGGGCGCGTGGTATATAACTCCAGATTGTTTAAGGACCGCATGGGCTCCCAGCTGAGCTATAGGCCCATGATGATGACGCTGATAGTGTACCGCGTTTTGGGGCGTTTGTCAAGCAATTTCGGAGAGCGCGAGCAGGGGACTTACAAGCGGCCGAGCTGCCAGAAGGCCACGGCGCTGGCGGCGGCTACGTTGAGGGAATCCACCCCATGGGACATAGGAATCTTTACGGTGTAATCGCAGGCGGCGATGGTACTATTGGCCAGCCCATCGCCCTCGGTGCCCAGCACGATGGCAAGCTTTGGCTCGGCGGCAAGGGCGGGGTCGTCGATGCTGACCGAGCGGTCGCTCAGTGCCATGGCAGCGGTCTTGAATCCCAGCGCGTGGAGCTGGGCACTGCCGTTTTCCGGCCAGTCGGCAGGGCAGGTGCCGATCTGCGCCCACGGCACCTGAAACACGGTGCCCATGCTTACCCGCACCGCGCGGCGGCACAGCGGGTCGCAGCAGGAGGGGGTGACGAGCACTGCGTCCATGTTCAGCGCGGCAGCGCTGCGGAAGATGGCACCCACGTTGGTGGAATCTACGATGCCTTCCAGCACAGCCACCCGGCGGGCATGGGCGCAAACCTGCTCCACCGTGCGGGGCGCAGGACGGCGGAAGGCGCACAGCACGCCCCGGGTCAGCGCAAAGCCGGTGAGCTGTGCCAGCAGCTCCCGGTCAGCGGTATATACCGGCACATCGCCGCAGCGGGTCAAAATCTCCTGTGCCGGGCCGGTGATCTGCTTGCGCTCCATCAGTAGGGAAAGGGGCTGGTAACCGGCGTCCAGCGCCCGGGCGATCACCTTGGGGCTTTCGGCGATAAAGATGCCCTTTTCCGGCTCCAGTCGGTTGCGCAGCTGCGCCTGTGTGAGCCGGGCGTAGATGTCCAGCTCCGGGGCGGTAAGGTCGGTGATCTCGTGAATGACAGGCATGGAAAGGCTCCTTTGAAATGAAGTTTTTTCTATTGTAGCACAAGCCGGGCCGGAATGCAAAATCCCTGCTGCACACAGAGCACAGCAGGGATTTGAATGCGGAATGTGTTACTCAGAGCGCAGCGCTTTGACAGGGTTGCTCTTTGCGGCGCTGCGGGCGGGGATCACGCCGCCCAGCATGGTAAGCAGGGTGGCCAGAACGATCAGGATCAGCGCGGCCTGCGGCGGCAGCGAGGCTACCACGTTCACATCGCCCGCGATGTGGTGGATCAGCATATTGCCGGGGATGAGCAGCAGCAGGCAGAGCACCACGCCCATCACGCCGGAACACAGGCCGATGATAAAGGTCTCAGCGTTGAACACCTGCGAGACGTTGTGCTTGGAGGCACCGATGGCGCGCAGAATGCCGATCTCCTTGCGGCGCTCCAGCACGCTGATATAGGTGATGACGCCGATCATGATGGAGGACACCACCAGCGAGATAGCCACAAAGGCCACCAGCACATTGCTGACCATGCCCACGATTTCGGTGACAGAGTTCATCAGAGTGCCCACCATATCGGTATAGTGGATCACCTTATCCTCTTCGCCCTGCTGCCGCATGGAGGCGTTGTAGGCGTCCAGCTCGTTCACCACCTGCGCCTTGGTATCAAAGCTGTTGGGGTAGATATAGATGGCATCGGGCTTTGCGTAGTCCACATAGCCGAGGTCGTCCAAAATCTTTTCGTAGCTGGAAGCGGAGGAGAGCAGGGTGCTTTTGATCATCTCGGTCAGGTCAGAGCCGGTCATGTTGATCTGAATGGCCTGCTGGAACACAGCGGGGTCGATCTTGAGTGCGCTTTCCACCTGCGTGCTCAGCTGCGCAATATTGCTCTGGATGGCCTGCGCGATCTTCTGCTCCAGCTGCCCGGCCAGCTTCTGGATGGCAGGACCCATCTGCTCCTGCAAAGCGGCGGTGAGCTGGGTCTGCAGCGCCTCGCCCAGCTGGACGGAGTAGGTCTCCATCACGGTCTGCAGATTTTGCTGGAGGGTACCGGCAAACTGCTCCTCCAGCCCGGAGGTGTCCAGCAGATCACCCATGGATTCGGCAAGCAGCGTCTGGAAGGCTTCGGTCTGCATATAGGAGGAAAAACCGATCTTATCCAGATTCAGCAGGCCGTTGCTGATGAGATAGCGCTTGTAGCCGTTCAGGATCTTTTTCATCAGTTTCTGTAAGCCGTCCTGAGAGATATTCAGCTCTACGCCGTCGAACAGCTCGCCCATGTCCATCTCCATGTCCGGCAGCGGCAGCCCGCTGAGGTCCAGCTTGAAGCTGGAAGGGTCGATGAGGGTGGCAAGATCGAAGGAATCGTCGGTCAGGTCGAATGCGCCGTCCAGATCAAAGTGCAGGGCGCTGGTGTCGAACTGGAAAGCGTCCTTGAGGGCGTCCGTGTCCACCGAGAACAGAGAGGCGATATCCAGCATGCTGTTGCCGGCAGCATCGAAGGGCTCGCCGGTCAGCACGTTGATGTCCGGGTCTGCCAGCTGCTGGCGCACGATCTCGCTGTTGGCCGCCTGATCAATGACGTAATAAGTCAGGTCGTGCAGGTAGTCCAGACCGCTGTGCAGGATAGTGGAGGTGGCGTCTGCCTTGGGCTGCACGATGCCGACAATGGTCAGCTCCTCGCTGTCGGCCACCAGCTGCTGCATGTAAGCTTCATCATTCAGCTTGCTCAGCCAGATATTGTGCTCAGTGTCGTAGACATAGCAGTCGGCCTTGTTGACAAGCTTGAAGGTCATGCCCAGAAAATCGTCATAGGTATAGGTGCCGTAGTCCGTGGGCAGGTCGATCTTCTGGTTCTGCGCATACTGCTGTAAGATCTTGTCCAGCTCGGCCTGATCCCGCAGACCCATGGCGTACAGCGCATAGTCCGAAACGCTGCCGTCCGCGTTCAGGGTCAGCACCAGCTCGTTGTACTTTTCCGGCCAGCGGCCGGCCTTGACATCGTACTGATCCTCGTACAGGGCGGGGGTCTCGGCCATTTCGCAGAACACATAGGGGCTGGCCATGGAGGTCATAAGGCTGGTCACCGAGGTGTTCTCACTGGCGATATCGGAAAATGTGGTGTCCGGGTTCAGCTTCTGCACGGTGCCGTCCGGGTTCTGGCGGTAGATCAGCGGATCAGGGGTGTAGGTGTATTCCACCGTGGCGTTGTCCCGGATGGTACAGGCGTCACTGTCCAGATATGCCTTCAGCGAGCGCAGATCGTTGCTGGCAGCGCCGATGTTCAGTTGAGACAGCAGCTGTCTCACCGTGACCATGCCCTCCGGCGCGGAGGAGGAGCCGGACGAGACGCTGGTGTAGGTGTCCGGGTCCATCATGCTGGCCAGATCTACGCCGGTGCTGCTGATCTGCAGCGGGTAGGCGGCCAGCGTGGATTTTTCCATGTTGCTGATATAGCGGCTCACACCGTTGGAAAGGGAAAGGATCAGCGCAATGCCGATGATACCGATGGAACCGGCAAAGGCGGTGAGCAGGGTGCGTGCCTTTTTGGTGAGCAGATTGTTGAAACTGAGGGAAAGGGAGGTGAGCAGGGACATGGAGGAGTGCCCCATGTTCCGGTGCACGGGGGCAACGGCAGCAGCTTCGTCCTCGGGTTCGTAGGGCATGGTGTCGGAGCGGATCACGCCGTCCTTCAGCTTTACGATGCGGGTGGCGTAGCGCTCGGCAAGCTCCGGGTTGTGGGTGACCATGACCACCAGCCGGTCCCGCGCCACTTCCTTGAGCAGTTCCATCACCTGAATGCTGGTCTCGCTGTCCAGTGCGCCGGTGGGCTCATCGGCCAGAAGGATGTCGGGGTTGTTCACCAGCGCACGGGCAATGGCCACGCGCTGCATCTGCCCGCCGGACATCTCGCCGGGGTGCTTGTGCAGCTGGTTGCCCAGCCCCACCTGCTCCAGCGCAGCGGCGGCACGGCGGCGGCGCTCGGCCTTTGAAACGCCTGAGATGGTCAGTGCCAGCTCTACGTTGCCCAGCACGGTCTGGTGGGGGATCAGGTTATAGCTCTGGAACACAAAGCCGATGGTGTGGTTCCGGTAGGAGTCCCAGTCGCGGTCGGTGTATTTTTTTGTGGAGATGCCGTTGATGACCAGATCGCCGCTGTCGTAGCGATCCAGACCGCCGATGATGTTCAGCAGGGTGGTCTTGCCGGAGCCGCTGGGGCCCAGAATGGCCACAAATTCGTTGTCCCGCAGGTTCAGACTGACGTTGTTCAGTGCGTGCTGCACCAGCTCGCCGGTCTTATATTCTTTGTTGATCTGTTTAAGTTTGAGCATAGATGTGCCTTTCCGGTACTGCGCCGCCGGGCGCTGTTGCCTGGGGTTTAAAAGTAGGAAACATTTGCAGACAATATCTAGTTTATTTTAGCAAATAAAAATGAAGAAACCGTGAAATTATTCCGTAGGAATGCTGAAGCTGCGGCACTTTTGCGCCCGGGCAGCGGTTTTGCCGAAAGGACGGGGCAAAAAAGAAAAGCGGAAAAAGATACCGGTTGAATTTACAGGCTGAACGTGATATTCTAAAGCTGACAGACAGGCTGCGCCGGAAAAAACGGTGTTATATTACCTGAAAGGCTGTCGGAACAACACTTCTTTAGGATTGTAACAGTTTCTCCTACTTTATACAATTATACAATAATAAAAGGATAAACAAGGCAGAAAAAATTTGGCCCTTGTAGTAAGGAGGAACTGAAATGGAACGTACATTTTCACCTATGATCCGGCAGTATTCTGCCATTGATGGTTTGCAGCAGGCGTATACGCTGGTGTATGCCATGGAGGTAGAGGGCACACAAGGCTGTCGGCTGACCCTGTGCCAGATCGGCAGCCGACAGCAGATCGTCAGTCAGCATGTTGCGGCAGCGCCGGAGTTCTGTTACCGGCTCCTGCGCTACTTGTGTGAAAATGGAGTTCAGCCGGAGCTCTGGCGGGATGCGGTCACAGACCTGACAGCTGCCGGGCTGGTAGGCGAGAAAGGCGGCGCATGGCGTGAACAGTGAGCGAACAGCCCAACTGCAAGTCGCCCTTGCAAGCTATGATCTGAAAGAACTGCGTGTCCAGAAGCGTTATTTGCAGGAGCAGGGAACCGCCATTGACTGCACCTGCTTTTGCAGCGGCGAAAAGCTGCTGGCACAGCTGCGGCAGGGTGTCCGTTATGATGCCGTGGTGCTTTGCAGCGAGCTGACGGATCTGCCTGCGGAGCAATTTGTCCGGCAGTTTTATCAGCTGAAGGAGCGGCCGATGCTTCTGATACAGAGCCATGGCCGCAGCAGCGGCACGGCGTTGCAAAAGCTCCGCGAGGGGTGCTACTGCGTAGAGGGCACCGAGCTGAAAAGGCTGCTGTGGCAGCTTTACCGGATGCCCGGGCGGCAGAACCGGCAGCTGGAGCAGCGGTGCAGCCAGCTGTATGCGGCGTGGGGCATCCCGCAGGGGGATGTCAACGCCGGATATCTATCCTGCGCGGTCGGCATCGCATGCAGCACCAGCCAGAAGCTGGCGATCCGCAAGGAGATCTTGCAGGCGGTGAGCGAACAGTTTGATACATCGGTCGCTGCTGTGGAAAGCGGCATCCGCCGGATGGTGGATCAGCTGGAGGAAAAGCCGCCTCTTGCGTGGCTGGCGTTTAAGGCCGATACAAGGCTGGGCAGCGGCAAACCTACCACTGGCAAGCTGATCTACGCGGTCAGGGACGTTGTGTTGCGGCAAAAAGTGCCATCCACCCGCCTGTAAGGCTTGCATACGGCTTTGGAACACGGCGGCGTTCCTTTAGAAAAATGGCATCGCCCGGGGAGGCAGAGCAATGGAGCAGCAAAAGACAGAAACGCGGTCTATCACCGCAGAGCAGCGCAAGCGGGTCGAGGAGGTCTGCTTCCGTTCGCTGGCGCTGATCGGACGCAACTGTGAATATCTGGAGCAGCATTTTGACCGCACCGGTGCAGACACGTCTACCCGGCAGGCGGTGGCAGATATCGACACCGCTGCCATGCAGCTGGACCGCACCCTCAGCGAGGCGATCACCCTGCTGGAGTTTCTGCACGAGGACACAAAGCCGCAGCTGTACCCCATTGACCTGTGTGAGCTTTTGCAGCAGGTGGCGGCGCAGTCTGATATGATCCGGGCGCAGCTTGTGGTGGATATCCGGCTGGACTACGGCGGGTGCACCACCTGCTGCGTAATGGCAGACCGCAGAGATGCGGAGCTGCTGTGTCTGCATCTGCTCTCCAATGCCCTGCGCGCCAGCCGGGAGGGTGGCTGCGTCTGTATCGCGCTGCGCCGCACCGAGAGCGACTGGCAGCTGACCGTCACCGACGATGGCTGCGGTCTGCCCGGTGAGGATGTACAGGCAGCGCTGGAAAACCGCCGCAGCTTTCTGGGCGGGGCGCAGCTGGGACTGCTGCTCTGCCGGGAGTGCTGCCGCCGGATGGACTGGAGCTTACAGCTGGAGCCTGCGCCCGAAAAAGGCACACAGGCTGTGGTGCGCATTCCGCTGTACACGGGCGAAAGCCGCCCCGATGGCACAGTGGAGCTGCGCACCAGCTCGGAGACCGAGCAGGAGCAGCGCAAGTATCATCTGCGTGCCATGCTGGTGCGGGAGATGCGCACCATGCCGGAGCGCGGCGACCCGGACGAGGAGCTTTAATAAGGTGGCAAGGCCGCTGCACAGCGTTTTGTGCGGCGGCCTTACTATTTTGCGCCCGGTGCTTTCCTGCAAGCGCAAAGCATGGTATACTGAATGCTGAAAACAAAAGCTTGGAGGAGCAACAATGACAAACAAGAAGCTGAACTACTCTGCAATTGCCAAGGAGATGGCCATCCTGACCGGGGCCGTTGCCATTATTGCGGCGGCGGTCTATTTTTTTCTGGTGCCCAGCCATACATCCGTCAGCAGTATTTCCGGCCTTGGCATCGTGCTTTCTAATTTTGTGCCGCTGCCGCTTTCGGCTATTACTATGGTGCTGAACATCGTGCTGCTCATCATCGGGTTTTTTACCTGCGGCAGGGAGTTTGGCGCAAAAACCGTGTATACCAGCGTGATGCTGCCGGTGTTTCTGGGGCTTTTCGAGCGGCTGTTCCCGGATTTTGGCTCCATGACCGATAGTCAGGAACTGGATGTGCTGTGCTATATTCTGGTGGTCAGCGTGGGTCTGAGCATCCTGTTCAACCGCAACGCATCCTCCGGCGGGCTGGATATCGTGGCAAAGATCATGAACAAGTACCTGCACATGGAGCTGGGCAAGGCAATGTCCCTTTCGGGCATGTGCGTGGCACTCTCTGCCGCCCTTGTCTACGATAAAAAGACCGTTGTGCTGAGCATTCTTGGCACCTACTTCAACGGCATCGTGCTGGATCATTTCATCTTCGATAACAGCATCAAGCGCCGGGTGTGTATTATTACCGAGAAGGAGGAGGCGCTGCGGCAGTTCATCATCAATGACCTGCACAGCGGTGCCACCATGTACGAGGCCATCGGTGCATATAACTTTGAAAAGCACAACGAGATCATTACCATCGTGGACAAAAACGAGTATCAGAAGCTGATGAACTTTATCAACCGCGAGGACCCAAAGGCCTTTGTTACGATTTATAATGTGTCCAGTATGCACTACCAGCCCAAGCGCTGAGCGCGGTACAGGGGAAGGACACAAAAGCTGTGCCGGGGCTTTTCCGCAGCGGAAAACCGTGGTAAAATAAGAAAAAACGGAAAGGGAATAACAGCCATGGACATCAGACTGGTTTGCAGCGATATTGACGGTACGCTGCTGCAATACGGCAAAAAGGAGCTGGAGGGCGAAATATTCGAACAGATCCGGGCGCTGCATCAGCGGGGCGTCTGGTTCTGCCCGGCCTCCGGGCGGCAGTATACCAGCCTGCGCAAGCTTTTTGCACCGGTGGCGGACTGCTGCGTATTTATCTGCGAAAACGGCGGCACCATCTTCAAAGAAGAACAGTGCATCGCCAAAAATCCCATGCCGCGGGCACTGGCAGAGGAAATTGCCAACGATATGTGGACCCGCAGCGAGGGGCAGGGCGAGGTGATGCTCTCCGGCCAGAACACCGCCTACCTGATGGAGCGCGGTCTTGGCATGCTGCAGCGGGTGCAGTTCGTGGGCAACCACTACCAGATCATTCACAGCCCCGCCGAGGTGCCGGAGGACATCACCAAGGTGTCGGTGTACCTGCACGAGGGCGTGGAAAACTATGTGGAGCGCTTTGTGCCCCGCTGGAAGCAGGCCAACTGCGCCGTGGCGGGGCCGTTCTGGATCGATACCACCTTTGCCAACAAGGGCATCGGGGTGCAGTGCGTGTGCAGCATCCTTGGCATCGACCCCGCACAGGTCATGGCTTTTGGCGATAACTACAACGACGAGACCATGCTGGACGTGGTGGGCGTGCCCTACATCATGGCC
>ENA-OZKY01000726-OZKY01000726.1-human-gut-metagenome-genome-assembly--contig:-NODE-726-length-10817-cov-3.757945_pt1 | contig 10817 bp, 9 predicted proteins | sample MGYA00244830_ERZ653773 | MGnify/ENA primary metagenome ERZ653773 (study PRJEB26926, sample SAMN06165206) | human gut metagenome | biome: ENVO:00009003; feature: ENVO:2100002; material: ENVO:00002003...
GGCATACGAGATTAGCGAGTGTCTCGTGGGCTCGGAGAGGTGTATAAGAGACAGTGGCTGCTCATGCCCTGCACCATCACGCCGCGGTTTGGTATGCTTACAACAAGGTCCTCAAGCTCAAGCTGCTTGAGCGCCTCTCTTATGGGCGTGCGGCTTACGTCCAGCTCCTCCGCCAGTTTGGTTTCAACAAGGTATGCTCCGTTGGCGTAGCGGCCTTCTATAATGTCTTCGCGTATATGTTCATAGACTCTTGCGGTCAATGATTGTCTGTCGTTGGGGTCAAAATGCATAATTCGGCATCCTCCTACTTTTTTATTGTAGCTTATATCCATTTGCATTGCAAGCGGCAAAACGTAAAAATGCAAACTGGTTATATTTCCTTGTGTTTTGCAATGCAGCTTGTGCCAATACTAATAAGGAAACTGTGAGCATTTTTTAGGAGGAAGCATGAAAAGGGCATTCGCTGCCGGGCTGATAATAGTTGTGTTTGCGCTGTGTGGCTGCGCGCGGCAGCAATACACAACGCTGGAAGAAGCGGTGCGCGCGGGCGCAAAAATAGAAAAGGGAATAACGATAGACGGCGCGGACGTATCGGATATGGACATAGTTGCGGCGCGGCGGCTGATAAACGAAGCCAACGAAAACCGCGTGCGGAGCATGATATACACAATATCGCTTGCGGGCAAAAGCGTGCAGGTGAAAGGAAGCGGGCTAAACATAAGCTTCAATACGGATGATGTGCTGCTCCAGGCTGCGAACATGGGTGCGGCGGGGCTGTTTTCGACTGAAAGCCGCGCGCTTACAACGCAGGCGGACGCATCCATACGGGACATAGAGCGCGGCATACGCACGGCGTCAGCGGAGCTGAAGCAGGAAGCGAAGGACGCGAAGGTCAGCCTTGCATCGGGCGGAGAATTTGCAATAGCTGCGGATGAGGCCGGGCAGGAGGTCAACACGGCTAAGCTGGCCGAAGAAATACGCGAATATGTGCGGCGCGGCGAGGGCGGCGCCATAGCGGCGCCGTACAGCATGATATACCCTGAGTATACTGTTGAGCAGGCGCGAAACGATACCCAGCTAATAGCCGAGTTTACCACATATTTCAAGGGCAGCACATACGGCAAGGAGAACAGGGTAAGGAACATAGTTAAGGCTTCGGGGCTGATAGACAAGTGCGTTATTGACCCGGGCGATATATTTTCAATAAACCAAGTGCTTGGCGAGCGCAACGAGAAGAACGGCTGGAGCATGGCGGCCGGCATAAAGGACGGCGCATATGTGCAGGAATACGGCGGCGGAGTATGCCAGGTGAGCACAACGCTGTATAACGCGCTGCTTATGGCGGATATGCACATAGTCGAGCGGCACCATCATTCGTGGCCGCTCGGATACGTTGACATAGGCAGGGACGCAACGATATCCACCGGCGGGCCGGATCTTCGTTTTGAAAACACGTCCGGCGCGGCGCTGTTCATACTGAGCGAAACGGACGAAAAGCAGAAGCGAATAACCGTAAAGCTGTACGGCAGGCCGCTTGCGGACGGGGTGAGCATAGAGCTGTCGTCAAAGAAGGTGAAAACGCTGGACGATCTTGGCACGGAAGTGGAGGAGGATGCTTCGCTTAAGCCGGGCGAGCAGCAGATAGTGAGAAAAGCGCGGCAGGGGAGCGTTGCCATAACGTATAAAACATATTATTCGGCGGAGGGCGCAAAGCTTGGCACGCAGGAGGTCACGCGGGACACCTACCGTTCCATAAAGGGGCTTATAAAAATTGCCCCTGCCGCGGCAGCTACGGGAGCGGAAGGCGGCGAATAAATAAAAAATCGCATTTTATGCATAATTGGCTATTGACAGACATTGGGTGATAATATATTATATATGCCAATGAACGAGGAAAGGAAGCCGCCATGATAGAGATTCGCGCCATGTACATGTGCATGATGATGCCCAGCAGACAATTTGCGGGGTGTGTAGTCGTGCGCTGACGGCGAGAAGCAAAAAGGCTTAACCAGAGCGACGGGCACAGACCCGGCGCTCCTTTTGTGTTTTGGCAGCAGGGAGCAGCAATGAACGAGATAATTACGGTGCGGGGCTTAACAAAAAGCTTTGCGGACGGCGAAAAGAAGGTAACGGCGCTGAATGGCGTTGACCTGACGGTATACGAAGGGGACATATTTGGCGTGATAGGCCTTTCGGGCGCCGGCAAAAGCACGTTTGTAAGGTGCCTTAACCGGCTGGAGGAGCCTGACGATGGCAGCATAATTATAAACGGGCAGGACGTGCGCGAATTGAGCGAAAAGGAGCTGAACATAGCCCGCCGCAACATAGGCATGATATTCCAGCAGTTCAATCTGCTCAGCCAGGCCAGCATACTGGATAACGTATGCTTCCCGATGGAGATAGCCCATTGGAAAAAGGCGGAAGCGAGAAAGCGCGCGCTGGAGCTTATCGAGCTTGTTGGCCTTGCGGGCAGGGAGAATGCGTATCCGGCGCAGCTTTCAGGCGGAATGAAGCAGCGCGTGGCCATAGCAAGGGCGCTGACGCTTTCGCCCAAAATACTGCTTTGCGATGAGGCTACAAGCGCGCTTGACCCCGCGACCACCCGCAGCATACTGACACTGCTGAAGAAGATAAACAAGGAGCTGGGCGTTACGATAGTAATAATAACGCACCAGATGAGCGTTATAGAGGAGGCGTGCAACCGCGTGGCGATACTGGACAAAAGCCGCATAGCCGAATGCGGAGAGGTGGAGGAGGTTTTCCGCCGGCCAAAGAGCGAGATTGCCAAGCAGCTCATACTGGGCGAGGGCGCGGGCCGCAGCGAATTTACCCCCGGCGGTAGGCGCGTAAGAATAGTGTTTGACGGGAAGAGCGCGTTTGAGCCGATAATTGCGGACATAGTGCTCAACTGCAAGGCAGCGGTGAACATATTGTTTGCCGATACACGCACGATAGACGGCGTGATATACGGCCAGATGATAGTTCAGCTGCCGGACGACGCGGACGCGGCGCAGCGGATACTCAATTACCTTTCCGGTACGGGTGTGCATTATAACGAGGAGGAAAACGGCGATGTTTGATTCGGGCTTTGTGGGCTTAATGCTTCAGGGCATAGCGGAAACGCTGTATATGACCATTGCGGCCACCGCCGCATCCTATCTGCTGGGTCTGCCTATGGGCGTTGTGCTCAACATAACCGCGCCTAACGGCATCCGCCCAAACCGCGCGGTGAATACAGTGCTCGGTACGATAGTTAATATAATAAGAAGCGTGCCGTTCATAATTCTTCTTGTGGCAGTCATTCCTGTAACGCGCTTCATAGTAGGCACCAGCCTTGGAAGCTCCGCCACGATAGTTCCGCTGGTGATAGGCGCGGCGCCGTTTGTGGCAAGGCTTGTTGAAACATCGCTTGGTGAGGTGGATGCAGGCGTTATCGAAGCCGGGCGCAGCATGGGCGCAAGCACATGGCAGCTTATCACCCGCGTGCTTATAAGGGAGGCCGCGCCTTCGCTTATATCAAATGCCACCACCGCCGCAACGACAATACTTGGTTATTCCGCAATGGCGGGCTTTGTGGGCGGCGGCGGACTGGGCGCGATAGCCATAAATTACGGCTATTACAGATATGATACGGTCACTATGCTTGTTACCGTAGCGCTGATGGTGGTAATAGTGCAGCTGATACAGTCCGGCGGCACATCAACTGTCAAGCATACGGACAAGCGCAAAAAGTAAGCAAATGAGGCGCATAAGCGCCATCATATAAAAATTCAAATAAAAATTTAGGAGGAAACTCAAATGAAACGCATCTTTGCACTTACTCTTGTTCTTGTATTGGCATTCTCGCTCATCGGCTGTGCCAAGGGCGGCGATTCCAAAACCGTGCGCATAGGCGCATCCCCCACGCCGCATAAGCTGATACTTGAATACGCCGCTCCGCTTATGGAGGAGAAGGGCTACAAGCTGGAGATAACCGAATATCAGGATTACGTCATTCCCAACACGGCCGTTGAATCCGGCGAACTGGACGCAAACTTCTTCCAGCATGAGCCCTACATGAATGATTTTAACGAGAACAACGGCACGCATCTTGTGTCCGTGGCGGCTGTGCATTACGAGCCCTTCGGACTTTATGCCGGCAAGACCAAGGCCATAGCCGACCTTGCCGACGGCGCGACCATTGCCGTGCCTAACGATGGTTCCAACGAGGCGCGCGCGCTTTACCTGCTGCAGCAGGAGGGGCTCATAACCCTGAAGGCAGACGCGGGCTTTACCGCCACCGTGCTTGACATTGCCGAAAATCCCAAGAACCTGAACATAGTTGAGGTTGCCGCGGCGCAGCTGCCCAGGAGCCTTGAGGACGTTGACATGGCCGTAATCAACGGCAACTACGCCATACAGGCCGGCCTTAACGCCTCCACCGATGCCCTTGCCGTGGAAAGCGTGGAAGGCGACTCCGCTAAGACCTACGCCAACATACTTTGCGTAAAGGAAGGCAACGAGAATAACGAAGCCATAAAGGCGCTTGCCGAAATACTCACCGGCGCGGACGTGGCGCAGTACATCAACGAAACCTTCGGCGGCGCCGTAGTACCCATGAACCAGGGTGAATAAAACAAAGCATATCGAATCCTTCCGGGCGGCCATAGGCCGCCCGTTTTTTGCGATATCGATATGAACTTAGCATTCAAAATTACTTTTGCAGTTATTGCCGCTTTAACATATTATTTACATATATCCCATTGCATGGCAAATTACGGCAATGCTATAATAAAACAAGCAAATAACTACTGCCTAAGGAGGAAAAACATGAAAAGACTATATGCTCTCGTTATAGCCTTGTTGATGCTGTGCGCAGGCTGCAACGTTAAAACCACGCCTGAGCCGCAGACCATACCGCCGATAGAAACTCCTATGCAGCAGGGCGGGAGCGCTACAACCGCACCGGACGAAAATGTGCCGATACCCCCGGCAGAGCCGTCAGCGCCCGCGGAGGGCGATATCAGCCCCGAAATACCGGACGATTTGCGGGAAGCGCTTGAAAGCGGATATGCGGAAGCAAAGGCGATAAATGCCGATGTGGCAGGCACAGTGATAGGCTTTGATACATATGCATCCGACGGAAAGATTTACGACAACCCGTTGATAAAAAGCGAAAAGCGCGAATACTATGCCCAATATTGGATGGACGGCAAATGGGTGAAATATGGCTCGATGCAAATACTCGGCGGCAAGCTCAATGAGGACGGCACGGAGATCAATGGACAAATAATGATATTGGCCAAAAAATACATCGGTATATTTTATGTTCTGAAACAGATGAAACAGGGGAAAGATATTGCCGACATAAACCCGATATGGCTTAACCTTGGAGGGAAGATACGGGCATATAAAATGTTTGCCATACAGGCGGTGGAAATAGATGATTGGAAGGACTTCATATCGCATAAAAGCGGATATATTCCGCACGAAGCATATGAGCTGATAGAAAACATAGAAAATATGGATACCTCCGCGCGCACGGCATATTATGCCGAAATTGCCAAGGAATTTAACGGCAGCGCATTAACGATTGCGGAAGATGATAACGTAATGATAATTTGCGGGATAGGTCTTGATGACGGCGAATGGAAAAACAAAATGGCTGTTGTATATTGCGTGAATATATAAGGCGGTCTACTCCCGCCCGTTTGACATATCCCCACAAGGCGTATTGATATTGCGCATGGGCTATGATATAATATATAACATTCTGAATCAGAAAGGGATGATACGTCTTTATGGACGATGGGAGTCCGATAGGATACCTTATCGCTATCTTTGCCTTTATATTGGGCGGAGGGTACTTCGCTGCGACAGAGATCGCTCTGGCCAGCGTTAACCGCATACGCATAATGAGCTATGCGGACGACGGCAACCGCCGCGCAAAGCGGGTGCTGTATATTTTGGATCATTTCGACAAGGCGCTCACCACGCTTTTGATAGGCAACAACATAATGCACATAAGCTGCGCCAGCATTGCCACGCTGATGGCAACCAAGCTTTGGGGCGTAGGCTATGTTACCCTTACCACAATAGTTACAACTCTTGTGGTGTTTCTTGTTGCCGAAATGATACCCAAACGCTTTGCAAAGGCAAACAGCGAAAAGTTTTCGCTTGCCGTTGCGGGGTCGCTTCTTTTCTTTATGAAGGTGCTTGGGCCGCTGGCGTTCATATTCTCCGCCATAAGCCGCTTTGTAAGCAAGCCCTTTAAGAAGAACGAGGAAGAAGAACCCACCGTTACGGAGGATGAGCTTTACGACATAATAGAGAGCATCCCCGAGGAAAGCGACATAGACGAGGAAAAGGCCGAACTTATGCAGAGCGCGCTGGAGTTTTCCGATACTTTCGTGCGCGAAGTGCTCACCCCTTGGGATAAGGTGGTCAAGCTGAGGCTGGACATGAGCGGGGACGAAGCCATGGCCGTGATACGGGACGATATCCATTCAAGATTGCCCGTTGTTGATGCGGAAGGCAACCCCGTAGGCATGGTGCAGATAAGAAAATTCCTGCGCACGCGCTATAAGAATGCGAGCGTAAGCGTTAAGGACATTATGGACGATATCCATTTTGTCAATGACGATATAGCCATAGACGATCTGCTTACAGCCATGAGCAACGACAAGACGCACTTTTCCGTTGTGCTGGATAAGGACGGCAAAACCATAGGCATAGTTACCATTGAGGATATACTTGAGGAGCTTGTGGGCGAGATTTACGACGAGGACGATAAGGAGGCGGCTGAATAATGGCTACCGCATGGGATTATATAGCGATAGTGATATTTATCGTGTTTTCCGCGTTCTTCTCGGGTTCCGAAATAGCGTATGCTTCCGTGAACGAGCTAAGGCTTAAAAAAGCGGCGGAGGCCGAAAACGGCAATAAGCTTGCCAAGCTTGCTTACAGCATATATTCAAACTATGACGATGCGCTTATAACCATACTTATAGGCAATAACCTTGTGAACATAGCCTCCTCCTCCGTGGCTACGGTAATAGCCATAGATATAATGGGAGACAAGGGAACGTGGGTGGCAACGGCCATAATGACCGTTATAATACTAACGTTCGGCGAAATAGTGCCCAAGATAGTTGCCGTGCAGACCGCATTCGATTTCACACAGATTGCATCGATACCGCTCAAGGTGCTTATGATAATCACGTTCCCCATAGTATGGCTGATACAGCGCGTTCTCAAGGCGCTCGATAAGCTTATAAATAAGGAAGATGAAGAGCCTGCCGACGCCATAACGGAGGACGATCTTGAAACGATAATAGATACCGTTGAGGACGAGGGCGTTATAGACGAGGACAGGGCGGAGCTGCTGCAAAGCGCGCTTGATTTTGACGATGTGCTGGCATACGAGGTCATAACCCCGCGCGTGGACATGGTCACGATAGACATTGAGGACAGTTTTGGGGAAATACTTGAAACAGCCAACGACTCTGGATATACGCGCATACCCGTTTATGAGGACACGGTTGATAACATAATAGGCATACTGCATCTGAACCATTTTTATAAGATGCTTGCCGAAAAGCCGGACGGGTTCGATATTCGGGACATACTTATGCCGGTGAACTTTGTGCATAAGACAATGCCGCTTGACGATGTGCTCAAGGAAATGAAGCGCCGCCAGTGCCATATGGTAATAGTTACCGATGAATACGGCGGAACCATGGGCTGCCTCACCATGGAGGATGTGCTTGAGCAGCTTGTGGGCGACATTTGGGATGAAACGGACGACATAGAGCCGGAGATAACCCAAACGGGCGACGACACATACGACGTGGACGGCGACATGCGCATAGAGGACTTCCTTGACGAGATGGATATAGACGACCGCGATTTTGACGACGACAACGCGACTGTTGGCGGCTGGGCAATAGAAATGCTGGGCGACTATCCAAAGGTTGGTGATATGTTTGAGTACAAGAACCTTACCGTAACGGTTAAAAAGCTGCAAAACCGCCGCGTTGTGCTGGTGGGCGTAAAGGTTTGGCCGGTAAAGGAAGAGGACGAAGAAGAACTGTAAAAAAGGCGAATATGCGGCGGCTCCGGCAAATGGCGGGGCTGCCGTTTTTTGTGCAAACAGTTAAAAATCTATTAACTTTTAATCTCTCCCCATATATGGTAAAATAAATAAAATAGCATCAGTATGCAGCGGAGGAATATGAAAAGATTGCTTTTTGCGCTGCTGGCGCTGCTTACGGCGGCGTTTGCGGCGGGCTGCGGCGAAGAAACAGAGGAGCCGCATATAAACATTGGCGACATGGAAAGCGGCGCGGGCATAACCAGCGCGGCCGATCTTGCTGCCTTTTTTGAATCCGGCGGTGAAAGGGCCGTGCTTGCGCGCTCGGTAGATATGGAGGACGCTATGCTTACCCTCAGCGCCGCGCGCGGGCATATAACAATAGAAGGCCGCGGGAACACAATATCCGGCAATGCGGACTGCGTGATACGCCTTGAGGACGGGGCGGAGCTCACGCTTGAGGAAGTGAACATAACCGGCGGCGCGGCTGGCATAGGTGGGCTTGGCTCGGGCAAAATATCGGGTCAGGGCGCGATAAACGCCGTTGCGCACGCGGTGGACTTTGCCGCGGGCATTGAATTCGGCGAAAACAGCCGCTTTTATATCAAAAGCAACCGCGGCTGCGCAATACGGGCGGGAATGCTTAACATGGGCAAGGGCTGCGCGGTTTATGCCCAGGGCGGCGAAAACGCAAGCGCCGTGAACATATTTGAAGAGGACATCTTGCTTGATGAAGGCGCGCTGCTTGAAGCCGTGACGGAGGCCAATTATAACGCGCTAAAATGCACCGGAACGCTCGTTATGCAGGACGGCGCAACGCTGAAGGTGAAAAACAATGGCGAATACCACGGCGCGGAGCTTAATGAAATTGAGCTTTACGGCGTGACCAACATAGAAGCGGACGGGGGAGACAAGGGCGTTGGCATGTTTGCGTTTAGCGCGGACGGCGATTATTATGCGGTTGGCCATTGTGAGCCTGAAATGGTGATAGAAACGGGCAACGGCAGCGTAACGTTCGTAAACGACGCGGCGGACATACCCGAACCCACGCCGGAACCCACCACCCCTGCAACGGAAGAATAATAAAATACACGGCCTATAAAGGCGAAAGGAGACGGCATGGGCAGACAAACGGGCAGACCAAGCTTCCGCGCGGTGCGCAGGCGCAAATATATTGCACGCAGGATAATGGTGCTTATTTTGCTTGCGGGCGTTATAGTAGGGCTTGTATTTTTGACCAAGGCATTATTTGCGGGCAAGGTGACGCCGAACGGCGGCGCAACGCCAACGCCGGAGCTCAGCGAAAATCCGGCAGAGCCTACGCCCACGCCTAAGCCTACGCCAACGCCAGAGCTTGACGCAGCGCTGACCGTGACTGAGCAAAGTGCGGACGCATTGAGCCAGATAGGCTTCCATTCGGAAATATTTGTGCGGCGCGATCAGACGACCGCATATACGCGGGAAGAGAACATATACTTTGGCCGCGGCGATAAATACAGCGATCTGAAGGGCGTTATAACCTACGGCGGAAACAATTTCCGCTCCTCCTTTGCATACGGCGGTGTGAACGCGCTGAGCGGGCAGCTTACCACGGCGTGGGAAAAGAGCATAGGCCAGCTTGACTGCGGTACGGACGGCGTATGGACGGGCACGGGCTGGACAGGCATGCCCATAATAATACAATGGGACAGCGAAACCAGAGCACTGCTGGGCATTGCGGAGGAGTTTAAGGCCAAGGACGGCTTTACGGAAGTGATATACCCAGCGATGGACGGCAAGATATATTTCTTTGAGCTGAACACGGGCAAGGCAACAAGAAGCCCAATAGATATGGGCGTTGTGAACAAGGGCACAGCTGCTCTGGACCCGCGCGGCTATCCGCTGCTGTATCTGGGCCAGGGCGTGCAGAGCACCAGTGAGGAAGGCACATACGGCGCATGGTTCAGGGTAGTGAGCCTTATAGACAACAGCGTCATAAGCACCTTCGGCGGCAGGGACCCCGCGTCTAACCGCCAATGGCAGGCATATGATTCTTCGCCCATATTCGCATCCGATGCCGATACGCTTATAATAGGCGGCGAAAACGGGCTGCTGTATACCGTTAAACTGAATGCGCGGTTCGATAAAGAGGCGGGTACGGTAAGCGTTGACCCTGGTAGGCTGGTAAAATACCGCTATCACTTTTCCGGTTATTCGGACAGCGACGGCGCGCGTTGGTACGGCATTGAAAGCTCCGTTGCGGCATGGCACCAATACGCATTCTTCACGGATAACGGCGGCATGCTGCAATGCGTAGATTTGAACAGCATGACGCTTAAATATGCCGTTGATACAGACGGAGACGGCGACGCAGGCGTTGTTATAGAGGAGAACGCAGATAATAACACAATATTCCTTTACGCTGCAAATAAGGCGGACGGCAGGAACGCCGCAGACGGACGGGACAAGGCCTATATACGCAAAATAGACGGCCGCACGGGAACCGTTGCGTGGACCAAAACATTCGATGCATCTGCCGAAAATGCCGGCGGGGCATACGCGCCGGTGCATATAGGCAAAAACGAGCTGAACGGCACCATAATAGCAAGCCTGAGCGCCGTTGCGCTGAACGATGGCACGGACGGTGGGCTTATAATAGCGCTGGATAAGTCCACGGGCGAAGAAAAATGGCGCGTTGAGCAGGCGGACGGCATATGGAGCGCGCCCGTTGTGATATACGATGAAAACGGCAAAGGATATATACTGC
>ENA-OZKY01000729-OZKY01000729.1-human-gut-metagenome-genome-assembly--contig:-NODE-729-length-10802-cov-12.187680_pt1 | contig 10802 bp, 10 predicted proteins | sample MGYA00244830_ERZ653773 | MGnify/ENA primary metagenome ERZ653773 (study PRJEB26926, sample SAMN06165206) | human gut metagenome | biome: ENVO:00009003; feature: ENVO:2100002; material: ENVO:00002003...
CCTATTAAGTCGTCGGCAGCGTCAGATGTGTATAAGAGACAGGTCGTCGATCGTGCGGTGGATGGACTGCAGCAGGCGGTTCATGTCGATGGGTTTGGTCAGATAGTCCTGGGCGCCGTTGCGTACGGCCTCCACGGCCGAGTCGATTGACGCCTCGGACGACAGCACGATGAACGGGACGCCCTTGTCGGGGATTTTACACCCGGTGTCCGACAGGATGACGTCGAACGGGATTTTCTCGCACATGTTCGAGGCCGCCTCTTCGTCTTCGGCGGCCTCTGTCGAGAAACCTTCGTATTCGAGCCGCTCGCGCAGCGTGTTTCGCATACTTTTTGATTGGTCTAAAATTAAAACCTTTGCCATAGCTTGTTTTTCCTGAAATTTTACCTACTTTTGTCCCAAAGTTATGACTTTCTGCGGTGTAAAACCAATCTTGTAGGGTCTTGCCGGACGGGGTGGAAAGTCGGAAAAAACGTCTTGAATCGGTTTACCGCAACGGGCTTGCCGGACGCTCCGGCGGACGGATTGAAACAGTGCGGAGAACCGCAAATACAATATGAAAAAGAATTATAATTACACACGACGCAAGTTGTACCTGCCCGAGTATGGGCGTCATATCCAGGAGATGATCGACTCGTTGCAATTGATCGAAGACCGTCGCGAGCGCAACCGCCAGGCGCGTGCCGTGATCGCCGTGATGGGCAACCTGAACCCCTTGCTGCGCGATACGGCCGACTTCACCCACAAGCTGTGGGATCACCTTTTCATAATGTCTGATTTCCAGCTCGATGTGGATTCTCCATACCCGCAGCCTTCGCGTCAGGAGCTGACCATTACGCCGCGCCGCATGGCTTACACGCAGGGGCGTATCTCCTATAAGCATTACGGCAAGTATGTCGAGCGGATGATCGCCGGGCTTTCCGAGGAAAAAGACCGGCGTACCATGGCGCGCACGGTGGACAACCTGGCCCGCTACATGCGCACGAAGAGCTACGAGTACAACCAGGAGCATCCCAACAACGAAGTGATCGTAAAAGACATCAAACGCATGTCCGGCGGAGCGATCGAAATCGATGAAGTGGCATTAAATAATCTCCGAAGTGACTATAAACAGCACTTTACGGCACGTCCCCAGAAGGGGCCGCAGCAGCGTCAGCAGCAGCGCCCGCAGAAAAACCGCAACCAGCAGCACGGGCGCAATTTCTCGAAAAACAACGGCGCACACCGCAATTCGTCGAAATAAAAAGTGCGCATATCCGGAATTTTGCTATATTTGTAAGCATTTAACTGCGATAACAAGGATAAATGAATAAACAAACGCTTTTCGTGTCCCTGACCACGGCCGTCATGCTGTGCGCATGCCAGTCGTCGAAGGTGAAGATTTCGGGTCGCTTCGTAGGTAACGATGCCAAGGATGTTTATCTGGAACAGGTATTGCCCCTGACGCAGTCGGTGATCGACTCCGCGGTGCTCGACAAGGACGGGAATTACCGTTTCGAGTTGAAGGGCGTGGCGAAGACCCCGTCGCTTTATAATATAATATATAACGGCGAACGCATTCCGCTGTTCCTCGCCGGCGGCGAGAAACTTTCCCTGAATTCGGTGGGGAGCGTCGTACGCAACTATACGGTCGAAGGTTCGAAGGAGTCGGAACTGCTGCGGCAGTTCTACCAGGCTTTCGTTTCGGGCGCGCAGCGGCTGGATAACATCGCCTCGCAGTTTGCCAAGGCAACGCTGTCCGAGGAAGACCGCCAGGCACTGGTAAAGGAGTACACGGCCGAATATTACCGTATCCGCCGCGAACAGTTGCGCTTCATCATCGAGAATAAAGCGTCGCTGGCGGCGGTCTATGCCCTTTACCAGCGGTTGCCCGGGGATACATACCTGTTCAACGGTGACAGCGACGTGGTTTATTACCGCACGGTGGCCGAGGCCATCGAACAGACTTATCCCGAATCGCCCTACCTGCAATCGCTCATGGGGGAGATCGCCCGCATGGACGCCCGCATCAGCCTGTCGTCCCAGATTACCGAGGCGGGGTATCCCGACCTCGAGCTGTCGGACATCTACGGCAAGAAGGTGCGTCTCTCGTCGCTCGCGGGGAAAGTCGTGCTGCTCGATTTCTGGTCGGCCGAGCTGGGCAACAGCAATACGCTCAATGCCGAACTGAAGGAGGTCTATAAGAAATATGCCGACGCCCCCGTCGCATTCGAGGTCTACCAGGTTGCCATCGACACGTCGAAGCCCTTGTGGATTTCGGCCGTGCAGGAGCAGCAGCTTCCCTGGGTTTCGGTGAGCGACCTGCGCGGGCGCGCATCGTCGTCGCTGGGACTTTACAACGTGCAGAAACTTCCGGCCAATTTCCTGATCGACAAGGAGGGGAATATCGTCGGGAAGGATATTTACGGCAAGAGCCTCGAACAAAAACTCGATGAACTGACCCGTTGATGTACTATTTCGCATCGGATATCCACCTGGGCGCAGGCGGCGAGGCGTTTGCGCAGCAGACCGAACGGCGCTTCGTGCGCTGGCTCGACGATGCGGCGCAGGATGCGGAGGCGATTTTCCTGGTGGGCGACGTCTTCGACTTCTGGTTCGAATACCGGGGCGTGGTGCCCAAGGGCTTCGTGCGGACGCTCGGCAAGCTGGCCGAACTGACCGACCGGGGTATCCGGGTGGTATTCTTTACGGGAAACCACGACATGTGGGTCGGCGATTACCTCGCCCGCGAATGCGGCGTCGAGATCTATACCTCGCCGCAGCAATTCTGCCTGAACGGTAAAAACGTCTTCATCGCCCACGGCGACAACATGAACATCGACGGACAGCCGGTGCTCAAATTCCTCAATACGGTATTCCGCTCGCGGACGTTGCGCTGGCTCTTTTCGTGGCTGCTGCATCCCGACCTGGCGATGCGCTTCGGGCACTGGTGGAGCGGCAAGTCGCGCAAATCGCACGGTGCCGAGGAACTCGACGTCTCGCTTACCGAGCCGCTGATCGAATATGCCCGCCGGTATGCCGCCGAGCACGACGTCGACCACTTCGTCTTCGGGCACATGCATTTCCCGCGCGACTACCGCGAGCAGGGCCTGCATGTGATAAACCTGGGGTGCTGGGAGAAATACCCTTCGTGCGCCGTGCTGGACGCATCGGGCGGAATGACTTTAAAAATGCTGGAGAGATGAAACAATACCTCGACCTGCTGCGGCGGATCAAAGCCGAGGGCGTCGTCCGCGGCGACCGTACCGGCACCGGCACCAAAGGCGTCTTCGGACACCAGATGCGTTTCGACCTCTCCGAAGGCTTCCCGCTGCTGACGACCAAAAAAGTATTCCTGAAAGGCGTGATCCACGAATTGCTGTGGTTCCTGGCGGGCGATACCAATATCAAGTACCTCGTGGACAACGGCGTCCATATCTGGGACAACGATGCTTTCCGCTATTACAACGAACTCTGCGTGCGCCATGGTGTGCTGCCCGTCGACCGGGATACGTTCCTGCGTGCGGCACAGGACGGTGTCGAATCGCCTGTCGAAGGGTATCGGTTCGGCGACCTGAACCATGTGTACGGTTACCAGTGGCGCAGCTGGCCCAAGCCCGACGGCCGCTTCATCGACCAGATCGCGCAGGCGGTCGAACTGATACGGCACAATCCCGAGTCGCGGCGCATCATCGTCTCGGCCTGGAATGTCGCCGAGATCGGGGACATGGCATTGCCGCCGTGCCACGTGTTGTTCCAGTTCTACGTGGCCGGGGGGAGGCTCTCGTGCCAGTTGTACCAGCGCAGCGCCGACACGTTCCTGGGCGTGCCGTTCAATATCGCGTCGTATGCCCTGCTGACGCTGATGACGGCGCAGGTATGCGGCCTCGAACCCGGCGAGTTCGTCCATACGCTCGGCGACGCGCACCTCTACCTGAACCACATGGAACAGGCCGACGAGCAGTTGTCGCGCGAACCGCGGCCGCTGCCCGTGATGCGGCTGAACCCCGATGTGAAATCGCTCTTCGATTTCCGCTACGGGGATTTCACGCTCGAAGGCTACGATCCCTGGCCGGCGATCAAGGCGCCGATGTCGTTCTGAGCGCGCAATCCGTGCCCGCCGTATCTGCATCGTTATACCCGGCCGCGATGCCGCCGGACGTTAAAATTTGAAATTTATGGTTAGCATCATCGTTGCCGTTGCCGAAAACGGCGTGATCGGGGATAAGAATACGTTGCTCTGGCATATTTCCGAAGACCTGAAACATTTCAAGGCCGTCACGACGGGGCACCCCGTGATCATGGGCCGCAAAACCTACGAATCGCTCGGGCGCCCGCTCCCGAACCGTACCAATGTGGTCATTACGCGCCAGCAGGTCGAAATCCCCGGCTGCAGGGTGGTTCATTCGCTCGGGGAGGCCGTCGCGCTGTTTCCCGGGGACGACGAGGTTTTCGTCATCGGCGGCGCGCAGATTTATGCGCAGGCCCTGCCCCTGGCCGACCGCTTCTACCTGACGCGCGTGTTCCGCGCTTACGAGGGCGACACGCATTTCCCCGAGTGGGACGAAGCGCAGTGGCGGCTCCTGTCGTCCGAATCCTTCGCATCGGGTGCGAACTACCCTTATCCTTTCGCGTTCGAGACCTACGAGCGCCGGCGAAATTAGGTATTTATACCACTGCACGGCTCGCCCGTATTCCCTACCTTTGCACTGCAAAGGTTTTTTTGTTGCATCCGGGACGGTTTCGTGCCCGGAGAAAGGTGAGATTATGGGAAAATATTTCGATATGCTGATGGAGGACGTACGGATGAAGGAGGGCCTTCACTCGTGCATGAACTGCGGTGTCTGCACGGGCGTATGCCCCGCGGCCGAGTTCTACAACTACGATCCCCGTCAGATCGTCAATATCGTGCAGACGCGCGACGACGATGCCATCGAGGAGTTGCTGAAAAGCGATACGATCTGGTATTGCGGCGAGTGCATGTCGTGCCGCCCGCGCTGTCCGCGCGGCAATACGCCGGGGTATGTGATTCAGGCGCTGCGCACACTGTCGCAGAAGCTGGGTTTCTTCGTCGAGAGCGAGAAGGGGCGCCAGCAGCTGGCCCTCAAGCGCATCATCGGCGAAAATATCCTCCGCACGGGCTACTGCATCGTACCGCGGTTGGTGAAGCCCGAGCTGCACCCCGAGCAGGGAACCGTGTGGCAGTGGATCTACGATAACGACAAGGAGGTCTACGGACAATTCACGCCCGTATACATGCGCCACGGCGCGGGGGCCCTGCGCCGTCTGGACGAGCAGTCGCTCGAGGAGATCAACAAAATCTTCGAAGTCAGCGGCGGCAAGGAGATGTTCGACTCCATCGAGGAGCATTCCGACCGCAAGGCCCGGGAACTGGGCTACGGGGAGGGCGCCGATCAGCAATACATGATGGATGTCTTCCTTCATAACAACAACGAACACTATTGATCATGATGAAGCGGGCAAGCTGGAAAGAATACCAGAAACAGATCGCCGAAGATAACTATTATTACGGCCGCAGCTGTATCCGGCAGAATTTTTTCCCGGGCAGCGAAAAATTGTTCATAGACATGCTGCACAACGATCTGGGCAAGGATCTGTTGGACGATCCCATGCATTCGTCGTGTACGGGTATCGGCTACCATTCGGATATCGTGCCGTTGGAAACCATCATGACGGTCGTGGCGCGGCAGTTCGCGCTGATGACCGAGGCGGGCTATGAGAATTTCGTGACCTCGTGCATCACTTCGTTCGGTGTCTATTCGGAGATACTGGCCACGTGGCACGAGTTCCCCGAGACCGAGGAAAAAGCCCGGGAAAACCTGTTTAAAGCCACGGGGCGCGAGTTCCGCAAGCCCGCGAGCCTGGCGCATACCTCGGATGTCGTTTTCCATTTCCGCGAGCAGATCGCCGCCCGGGCAAGGCATAAACTGGTAAACGTCCAGACCGGAGAGCCGCTGCGCGTGGTGGAGCATATCGGTTGTCACTACGCCAAGATATTCCCCAAGTCGGGCATCGGCGGTTCGGAATTCCCCTATGTGCTGGCCGGCATGGTCGAGTCGTGGGGCGGCGAATGCGTGGACTACCCCGAGCGGCGGCATTGCTGCGGGTTCGGGTTCCGCAACTACCTGGTGCAGGCCAACCGCGGTTATTCGATCGCCAATTCGCATAAGAAACTCGAAAGCATGGCGCCTTACAAACCCGATTTCATCGTGGCCAACTGCCCGGGGTGCGCGATGTTCCTCGACAAGTGGCAGTATGCGATCGCCGAAATGGAGGGTACGACCTACGGCGAGAACGGCCATGGCATTCCGGTGTTGACCTACGAGGAGATGGCCGGGCTGGTGCTGGGCTACGACCCGTGGGTGCTCGGAATGCAGATGCACCAGGTCGACGTCGAACCCTTGCTCGACAAGATGGGCGTCGAATACGACCCCGCGGCCAAATACCTCGGCCGCAACGGAAAATATATCGGTAAACCCGCGTCGGCTGTGGTCAATTGCTGCCCGACGGACACAATATATGACATCAGAGAATAATGAAGCGAGTTGCAGTCATAGGCGGCGGCGTAGCGGGCATGCAGACGGCCCTGCGCCTCGCAGAACAGGGCGTCGAGCCCGTAATCATCGAAAAGGAGGCCGAACTGGGCGGCAAGCTCCGGGGATGGCACGTGCTGTTCCCGTCGTTCACCCCGGCGTCGGAGATACTCACCGAACTGCGCCGCCGCATTGCCGAGCGCGGGATCGAGGTGATGACCCGTACCGAAGCCAGGGGGTTCAGCCGCGAAGGGGTTCAGCTCCCGGACGGGCGTATGCTGGCATGCGATTCGGTCGTGGTCTGCTCGGGCTTCACGCTTTTCGATGCCTCGATCAAGGAGGAATACGGCTACGGCATCTACGACAACGTCTTTACGACGGTCGACATCGAGCGGATGCTCAACGAAGGCCGCGTGGCCAGGGCCGACGGCTCGCGCCCCAGGCGCATCGCCTTCCTGCACTGCGTGGGCTCGCGCGACGAGAAGGTTTGCCAGCAGCATTGCTCGAAGGTATGCTGCATCACGGGGGTGAAGCAGGCCATGGAGATGCGGCAGATGTTTCCCGAGGCCGACGTGTTCAATTTTTACATGGATATCCGCATGTTCGGCCCCGGTTACGAGGAGATGTACCGCGAGGCACAGCAGAAATACAACATTCATTTCATCCGCGGGCGTATTTCGGAGGCGAGCCCGATGATCGACGGACGCGTACAGATCAAGGCCGAGGATACCCTCACGGGACGTCCGCTGCGCATGAGCGTCGACATGCTGATCCTGATCGTGGGCATGCGTGCCAACGACGACAACGCCGCTTTTGCCGAGGGGGCCGGGCTGAACCGTGCGCCGAGCGGCTTCATGGCGCCGCGCGACATGTTCCTCGGCAACGTGAAGAGCAATGTCGAGGGTATTTTCTATGCCGGGACGGTCACGGCGCCGAAGAATATCGGAGAGAGCCTGAACGAAGGGACGGCCGCCGCCGATGCTGCGGCCCGGTATGTAGGGGTTTAGCATATGGCAGCGATCAATTTCGGATATACCATCTCCAAGCCGCGGGCGATCGACATCGACCGCAACAACCTGCGCAAGAGCGACGAGATATTGCGCGAGATGCCCGAGTTGCAGGCCTGCATCGGCTGCGGCGCCTGCACGGCGGTCTGCACGGCGGGCAACCTTACGGAATTCAACTTCCGCAAGGTACATACGCTGGTGCGGCGCGGCGAATACCAGGGGGCTTACGAGGAGATGAACAAGTGCATGCTGTGCGGCAAATGTCGTCTGGTATGTCCGCGCGGGATCAATACGCGCGGTGTGGTGATGCTTATCAAACGTAAACTGGGGGACTTCTGACGATGACTTTTTTCGCACCATTCTGCATACCTTTCATGATCGGCGCCGCGGTGATGTTCATCGTGTTGCTGTGGAAGTGGGGCCTGTGGCTCTACCGTCTGCCGCTCGCCGACAAGAAACGGATTCTGTTCGGGCTGCCTACACGCCGTACCTTCTCGGCGATCGGGGAGGTCGTCGGCGAATCGCTGCTCCACCGCAGGATCTTCAGGGTCAACCCGCTGTTGGGCTACATGCACATGAGCCTGGCTTTCGGCTGGTTCCTGCTGATCGCCGTGGGGTGGATCGAGACCGTCGCCTACCTCGGGTTCCGCTATGTGCCGTTGCAGGGGCATGTCTTCTTCAAGTACTTTTCGACGGGGCTCCAGCATAAGCCCGTCTTCGATTTCCTGATGGATCTGTTGCTGCTGTTCGTTCTGTCGGGCGTTGCGCTGGCTTGGGGCAAGCGCTTTTTCTCGAAGAGGATGGGCATGCGCCGCACGACCAAACATGTGCCGGGCGACCGCATTGCGCTTTCGGCCCTGTGGTTCGTATTCCCGGCGCGCCTGATCGCCGAAAGCACGACCTGCGCCCTTTATGGCGGCGGGGGATTCCTCACCGGTTCGCTGGGCGGATGGATGGCTGCGCACATGAGCACCTTCGTGCTGATAAACCTCGAAAGCGTGGCGTGGTGGTTCTACTCCTCGTGTCTCGGTGTTTTCTTCGTGGCGCTGCCGTTCTCCCGTTACATGCACATCTTCACGGAGATACCCTTGATCTTCCTGCGCCACTACAAGCTCCGCTCGACCGAAAAGGAGGGGTCGTTCGACAACTTCCAGGTCGAGGCCTGCTCGCGCTGCGGCATTTGTATCGACCCCTGCCAGTTGCAGAGCGTGCTGGGCATCGACAACGTGCAGTCGGTCTATTTTCTGCGCGACCGGCGATATAAGATGCTGCGCCTGCAGGTGGCCGACAATTGCCTGATGTGCGGACGCTGCGCAGAGAAATGCCCGGTGGACATCGACCTCAATACGCTGCGCCTCAATTCCCGCGATACGATGCGCAATGTCCCCGACGAAAAGCGCTACGGTTATTTCAAAGGGTTAGACCGCTCGTCCGGCGAGGGGAAGGTGGGCTATTTCGCCGGGTGCATGACCCTCCTGACGCCCCGTACGATGTCGGCGATGGAAAAAGTATTCCAGGCCGCCGGCGAAGAGGTCTGGTGGGCCGACCGCGAAGGGGGCGTCTGCTGCGGACGCCCGTTGAAACTGGCCGGTGAGACGGATTCGGCGCGCAAGATGATGCGCTACAATACGGAGTTGTTCCGCAAGCACGGCATCACGACGCTCGTGACCTCGTGTCCGATCTGCCTCAAGGTTTTTCGTGAGGATTATGCGCTCGAAGGGGTCGAGGTGCTGCACCATTCGGAATATATCCTGCGTCTGATGAAGGCAGGCCGTCTCCATGTCGGGCACGGCTCGACGCGTTATACCTACCACGACCCCTGCGAATTGGGACGTGGCAGCGGGATTTACGACGATCCGCGTGCCGTGATCGGGGCTGTCGGGGAATTGCTCGAACCCGCGGAAACCCGCGAAAACGCCCCCTGCTGCGGCTCTTCGGTCGCCAATACGGCGATCTCCGACGGTCAGCAGGTGCAGATCGCAAAATCCGTGGCCGGGCAGTTGGAAGCTACCGGTGCCGAGGTGATCGTCACGGCCTGCCCGCTTTGCAAAAAAGCCATCGGGCGCGGTACGAAAGGGGAAGTCCGCGACCTGGCGGAGATTGTCGTAGCCAATATCCGCTGATTGGGAATGACGGTGTGTGTTGCGAATGGGATCTGCAGACGGTGTGTGCGTTTTCATCCGGCCCTGTTCCGGGTGGTAGGAAATCTGTGGAAAAATCAGCGTGGGGCTAACCTTCGAAAAATAATAAAATATTTTTTGCGGCTGATAGATAGTACGATAAGCGGTGTGCGGAGGGAACATGCGCAGAATTATTTGTAAAGTCCGAATATTTGTCTTATCTTTGCACACGCAAAAGCGATAGTACATCACTGAAGATATATCGCGGGATGGAGCAGTTGGCAGCTCGTCGGGCTCATAACCCGAAGGTCGGAGGTTCGAGTCCTCCTCCCGCTACCAAAGGGGCTAAACAGCAATGTTTGGCCCCTAATTTTATGCTCTGTAAAGTAGTTAAGTGTCTTATAATCAGTGAATAAGTAAAATTACTATATTTTAAAATATTTTAGTAATTAACCAAAATCGGGGCATTTTAGGGGTTCTTTGGAATACCGGGCAAAATCTGAAAATCTCGGTATTCCAGACTTGTAATGAAAAGTATTCCAGCAGGTTATAAAACAATCTGCTGACTATGGTTGAAATATTACGAATCACTTACTATCTCTATGAATTTAAGCGTACAAAGCAAGGAGAGGTACCTATCTATTGCAAGCTGACTACTGACGGGATTAACCGTCAGCAATTCTCTACCCGGTTGTATATCAGACCTGAAATTTGGGACAAAGACGCTCAATGTGTCCGTGGAACCTCGGAAGATGCCGTATTGATTAACCGTCGGTTACAGGACATCACCGTCGAGCTGAAAAGCATTGAGCGTAAATTATACGAAGCAGATGGAAATGTTTCACTCGATGAAATTTATTCTCTTTATAAGAATAAGACTGCCAATGAGCATACATTGTGTGGAATTTTCCGGGAACGTATAAAGCGGATGGAATCTCTCGTAGGCAAAGAATATTCACCTTCTACGTTGCAAAAATTCCGAGAGGTATTCGCCCACGTGGAGCGATATATCCAGAATTTATATAAGAGTACGGACATTCCGATACGCCGTGTGGATTATTTTTTCGTAAAGCAGTTCGAGGACACCCTATTATCTCAAGGACTGAAAGCGATTACTATAAATAAAATCATGCAGCGGCTGC
>ENA-OZKY01000733-OZKY01000733.1-human-gut-metagenome-genome-assembly--contig:-NODE-733-length-10799-cov-5.901899_pt1 | contig 10799 bp, 10 predicted proteins | sample MGYA00244830_ERZ653773 | MGnify/ENA primary metagenome ERZ653773 (study PRJEB26926, sample SAMN06165206) | human gut metagenome | biome: ENVO:00009003; feature: ENVO:2100002; material: ENVO:00002003...
ACCTATTAAGTCGTCGGCAGCGTCAGATGTGTATAAGAGACAGGACCGGCGACGGCACGGATGTCCGCAGCGTCGCATTCTACCACGGCGGTGCCGTCGGCCAGCGTCTCCGCCGCCGCGGCATAGGCGCGCGTGACGCGCGCCGCGCAGAGCGCGACGGTCGCTCTGCGCGGCGCGATCTCCTGCTGTGCCATCACGCGGCGCGCGATAGCAACAGCCGCCGCCTCGCGCAGAGGCCGCACATCCACCGGGACGATCCCCCGCGCGGCAAAGCGCTCATACGCGGAAAACCCCCGCGGAAAGACCGCCTGCGTCACACCGTACCGTTCCAGCGTCCGCGCGGCGGTACGCAGGCTCCACACCGCCCGCAGACCGTCGCCGCGGCGGATGCCTACGGCAAGGAACCGCACGCCGTCCAAACGCTTCTCCCGCGCGCCGCAGCGCTCGCCCGCGCCGCGCCATTCCACTAAGCCAAACATGGTTTCCCCTCTCTCCCCTATCCCACGACACAAAAAAGGACTCTCCCTACTCTATGGGAGAGTCCTTTGTTTCCATGCCGGTAAATTCAGTTCCACGCCTTAACGTAGTCCGTCAGGTACTTGAGCGGATTGACGAGCTGACCGTTCTCCGTGATCTCAAAATGCAGATGCGGACCGCTGCCGACGCCGCTCGAGCCGGTCACGCCGATGGCCTGTCCCTGCTTGACCACCGCGCCGACGCTCACCGAGCGCTTGGAAAGGTGCTGGTAGGTGGTCGTGTTGCCGCTGCCGTGGCTGATGACGATGTATTGCCCGCGCACACTGTTGCTCGACGAAATGATGACCGTGCCGGCCTTGGCGGCATAGACGGTGGAGCTGTAGTACACGCCGCCGATGTCAATGCCGCGGTGGTTGGTGGAGGCGCCCTTGATGCCGGTGTTGCGCTTGCCGAAGGGCGATGTGACGCGCTTGCTGGTCGTCACGGGCCAAATGTAGCCGCCGTAGGTCACCGTTGTGTTGCCCTGCTGCGCGGCAAGCTCCTTGCTCAGGCGGACGATCTCCTTCTGCGTTTTTTCCTCCTCGGCCTCGATCTCGGCGAGCACGTCCTTATAATCCGCCTCGTTCTCCTCCATTTCCTTGATGAGACCGGTCGCCTCGGTGCGCTGATCGCGCAGCTCGTTGTTCTTGACCGCCAGCGCCTCCTTGGCGCTCTGCTGCTCGGCGAGCGAGGTCTCGAGCGTCTGCTGCTTTTCCGCGATCTGCGCCTGCAGCACGCGCAGGTCGTCGATCACGCGCTGGTCGGCCTCCATCACCTCGCTGATGAAGTCCATCGCGCCGAGCAGCTCCTCAAAGCTCGACGACTGGAAAAGCACTGACCAGTAGGACACCGTCCCGCGCTCCTCCATCGCGCGCACGCGCTTGCAGAACAGCTCGTACTGATCCGCCTCCTGCGCCTGCGTCTCGCTGAGCTCCTGCTCGGTCTGCTCGATGAGCGCTTCATACTGCGCGATCTGCTGCTCGGTGTTGGCGATCTCCTCGCTGATGAGGTCGATCTGCTGATCGAGCAGCGCCTTGCGCTTGAGCGTGTTGGCCTTGTCCTTTTTGAGCGCGCTGAGCTGCTTGTTCACCTCGCTTTTTTTGCTTGAGAGCGCGTTGGATTCCTTTTTCAGCTTGTCGATGTCTGCCTGGGTGACGGCGGAGGCCGTCTGCGGCGGCAGTCGCAGCGGCGTCAGGTCCGCCGCGAGCACACCGAAGGCAAACAGGAACGCGACCGCCGCGCGCAATACTCGTTTTGTTCTCATGGGCAGCCGCCCTCCTTTTTCAGACTTGCAGGAATTTGCGGATCGCCGTCAGGCTGCCGCCGACGCCGACGAGCATTCCCACGCCGACGAACACCAGCGCGACCGGCTTCCATATCGTCGCAAAGTCCACAACGCTGAAGAGATTCAGCGCGTCGGACACGGAAATGCTCCGCGCGACGGTCGCGTACAGCAGCCATTGCAGGCCGAAGGCGACGCCCGCGCTCAGAAGGCCGATGATGAAGCCCTCATACACAAAGGGCCAGCGGATGAAGCCGTTCGTCGCGCCGACCATCTTCATAATGGCGATCTCGTCGCGCCGGTCGAAGGTCGTGAGCTTAATGGTATTGGAGATGATGAACACGGAAACGACCAACAATATCGCAATGAGCGCGATGCACACCACGCCCGCCACGTTCCGCAGCGTGATGAAGCCCTCCGCCAGATTTTCGTCCGCGCGGGCGTCCGCGATGCCGGTCACCTTCTTGACCGCCTCGCGCGTCTCCTCCATCCGGCCGAGGTCGATCACCTTAATGGCAAAGCGGTCGCGCAGGATCTCCGGGTCCAGATCGCCGAGGGCGTATTTCCCCTCGTACTTTTTCTCGAAGGTCTCGCACGCCTCCTCGCGCGTGATAAAGCGCACGCTCCTCACATTCGGCACCGCCTCGACGGCGGACTGGAGCGAGCGCCCCTGTGCCTCCGTGAGCGTATCGTCCACAAAGGCAAGGATCTCGTTTTCACTTTCCAGCTGACGAAGCTGCTCGTTGACGTTGTAGGCCACGAGGGAAAACGTGCCCATGACGAGCAGGCAGGCCACGGTGATGCCGACAGCCGCAAAGGACATAAAGCCGTGGCTGAACAGGTTCACCACGCCCTCGTGGAAAAAGTAACCAAAATCGTGTCTTCTCATCGCGCCTCACCTCATATTGTAGCCGATGCCGTCGCTCACGACGATACCGCGCTCAAGCGTAATGACGCGCTTCTGGAACTTGTTGACCAGATCCTTTTCGTGCGTCACGACGAGCACCGTGGTGCCGAGCTGATTGATGCGCTCGAGCAGCATCATGATCTCCAGCGAGCGGGCGGGGTCGAGGTTGCCGGTCGGCTCGTCGGCGATGATGGTATAGGGGTTGTTGACGAGTGCGCGCGCGATGGCCACGCGCTGCTGCTCGCCGCCGGAGAGCTGGTTGGGGAACTGATTGGCCTTGCCGTCCAGTCCCACCAGCTTGAGAACGTAGGGGATGCGCTTTTTCGCCTCACGCGGCGAGGAGCCCACGGCGCGCATGGCAAAGCTCAGATTTTCATAGACCGTTTTCTTCTCGATCAGGCGGAAATCCTGAAAGATCACGCCGATGGACCGGCGCAGCAGCGGGATCTGCCGGTCGGAAATGTTGTTGAGGTTGAAGCCGTTGATCATCAGTCGGCCGCCGCTCGGCAGGACCTCGCCCGTGAGGAGCTTGATGATGGTCGATTTGCCGCTTCCGGAGGGGCCGACGAGAAAGACGAATTCGCCGTCGTTGACCTCCATCGTCACACCGCGCAGCGCGTGTGTCCCGTTCTCATATTCCTTCTGCACGTCGGTCAAGCGGATCATCGCCGTGTTCTCCCCTTTTTCTCCAAGTTTACCTATTTTATTCTATTATACGCGAGCGGCGAAGAAATGGCAATAAAAATTATGTAAACAGCCGCTGTTTTTTTGATGCTCCCCAGCGGAAAAAGTTCCCAAGGCGCAAAAAAAGAGGCTTTTCCTTCGGAAAGCCTCCTTCGCTATTCTCTTACGCCTCAATGCCGCGGGAGGCAAGGTACTTTTTGACCATCAGCGCCACCTTGAAGGTGATGGCGTCGTCGAACTCACGCAGGTCAAGGCCGGTGAGCTTCTTGATCTTCTCCAGACGGTAGACGAGCGTGTTGCGGTGGACGAACAGCTTGCGCGCCGTTTCGGAGAGGACGAGGTTGTTCTCAAAGAACTTGTTGATGGTGAAAAGCGTCTCCTTATCGAGCGAGTCAATGGGGTTCTTCTTGAAGACCTCCTGCAGGAACATCTCGCACAGGGTGGTCGGCAGCTGATAGATCAGACGGCCGATGCCGAGGTTTTCGTAGCTGACGACATATTTCTCCGTATCGAAGACCTTGCCGACCTCGATGGCGATCTGCGCCTCCTTGTAGCTCTTGGCGAGGTCGCGCAGGTGCGCGGCGACCGTGCCGATGCCAACGACGACCGTGCTCTCGCCGTTCTCACGCAGCGTCTCTTCAATGAGCTGGGCGGTCTTCTCCAGATCGCGCGTGCCGACATTCTCGCCAAGCTGCTGAATGAGCACCACGTCGCTCTCGCCCATGGAAAGCGCAAAGCTCGTCTGGCGGTCTGGGAAGATGTTCTGCACGGCCTCCACGGTCAGGCCCTCAAAGTGCTCGTCCAGGCGGCGGATCAGGAACACGCCGCGGTTGAGCTCGGTCTCAACGTGCAGCTCCTTGGCGCGGATATAGAGGTCGCTGAGCATGATGTTGTCGGAGATGATGTTCTTGATGAAGGAGACCTTGTCGTACTTCTCCTCATAATAGCTCTTGGCCGCGTTGAGCGCGACCGCCGCCATGGAGCAGGCCGCGCGGCTCATCTCGTTCTCGCCATAGGCAAAAACCGCAAAATCGAAGTGGCCGTTCCAGCCGGACAGCGTCTTGAAGGTCTTGCCGGCGAGCGGAACCACGCTCTCCTCCGCGTCGTTGATGCTGCTCACAAGCTCGCTCCAATGACTGCCGATCTCGCTCAGCTCCGTACAGGCAATGACGGTGCCCTCGGCATCGATCACGCCGATCTCGGTATCGACCGCATCCTTGAATTGCAAAACGATGTTCTGGAAAACTCTCCCTGACATGGTGTACCTCCCGAAACCCTTACGCGGGTAGTTTGTGCAACTTGCTGATTGAATGAAATTATTATACTTGGCTTCGACATAATTTGCAAGCTATTTTTTCTTTTTTCCACAAAAAACTTTTTCTTTTTTGTGGAAAGCGTAAAGGATATTGGGACAAGTGTTCAATCTCCCGCAAATTTTGTTGGGCATTTTGTCTACCGCTGAAGCTGTGCCTCCTCTGCTGCCGTCAGCAGGCGGAATTCGCCCGGCGCGAGCGTGTCATCGAGCCGCAGCGACCCCATCGAAAGGCGCTTCAAATACTCCACCGGCTTTCCGCGGGCCGCCAGCATCCGCTTGACCTGGTGGAACTTCCCCTCGCGCAGCGTGACGAGACATTCGCTCGTCTCTCCCGCGGCGAGGATCTCCAGCCCCGCGGGCAGGCACTCCAGCCCGTCGCCGAGCGTCATGCCCGCCTCGAACGCCGCGCAGTCCTCAGGCGCCAGTCGGCCCGACACACGGGCATAATAGACCTTATCGACGTGCTTTTTCGGACTGAGCAGCGCGTGCGCCAGCTCGCCGTCGTCCGTCAAAAGCAGCAGCCCCTCCGTATCCTTATCGAGCCGTCCGACCGGAAACACGCCGATCTTGCGCAGCTCCGGCGTGAGCAGGTCCAGCACCGTTCTGCCCCGCCCATCCTCGGTCGCGCTCAGCACGCCCGCGGGCTTATGCAGCATGACGTAGGTGTGTCTACGGAGCAGCAGCTCCTCCCCGTTGACCGCGATGCGGCAGCTCTCCGCGTCATACTTTTCCTCCGCGCTGCCGGCGATCCTCCCGTCCACCAGCACGCGGCCCTCGCGCACGAGCGTCTTGACCTCGCGGCGCGACCAGCGTCCCGTCGAGGCGATGAGCTTGTCCAGCCGTTCCTTCGCCATACCCATTCTCCTCTGCTTTCACTTTCATTTCTGCGCCCATCCTATCATACTTTGCCCCGTTTGGGAATAGCCTTTTGTGAAAGGGTGTGACGCTGTGTTTATCTGCACGATGAAATATTCCCGCCGCCGGCTGCTCGGCGTTTTGTGGCTGCTGCTTGCCTTTTTCGGCTTCCTCCTGCTGCGCTCATGCGGCTCGGACCGTACCGCTGCCGCCGCAACGAACGAGCAGCGCGTCGCCTACCTGAACTCCCTCGGCTGGCAGGTCGAGCCGGAGCCGGTCGAAACGCTCTCGCTCACCCTGCCCAAGGAGCTGGAGGAGCCCTATCAGAGCTACAATGTGCTCCAGCGCGCGCAGGGCTTTGACCTGGAGCCCTGCTGCGGCAAAACGGTCGAGCGCTGCACCTACACGGTGAAAAACCATCCCTCGGGCAAGGTCTGTCAGGCCGACCTCTACATCTGCGGCGGCGAGATCGTCGCGGGCGATATCCTCTGCACCGGCGAAGGCGGCTTCATTGCGCCGCTGGCCTTCCCGAAGGACGCCTGAGCGCTCACCTTCCCCGCTTCGCTCTCGTTTTCCGGCGGAGCTTCTTCACAGAGCAAAAAGAAAGACAGCCTTTCGGCTGTCTTTCTTCTATCTCATTCAGGAATTAGTCCTTGCACTCGATAACAACACCGGAACCGACGGTACGGCCGCCTTCACGGATAGCGAAGCGGAGGCCCTTCTCGATCGCGATGGGGGTGATCAGCTCAACGTTCATGTCGACGTTATCGCCGGGCATGCACATCTCGGTGCCCTCGGGCAGAGTGATGACGCCGGTGACGTCGGTGGTACGGAAGTAGAACTGAGGACGATAGTTGTTGAAGAACGGGGTGTGACGGCCGCCTTCATCCTTGGTCAGAACGTAGACCTGGCCAACGAACTTGGTGAGGGGGTGGATGGAGCCGGGCTTGCAGAGGACCTGGCCGCGCTCGATCTCGGTCTTGGCAACACCGCGGAGCAGAGTACCAACGTTATCGCCGGCTTCGGCGTAGTCGAGCAGCTTGTGGAACATTTCGATACCGGTGACGACGGTCTTGCGACGCTCGTCGGTCAGGCCGATAATCTCGACTTCCTCGCCGAGCTTGAGCTGACCACGCTCAACTCTACCGGTGGCGACGGTGCCGCGGCCGGAGATGGTGAAGACGTCCTCAACGGGCATCAGGAAGGGCATGTCGGCCTTACGGTCGGGAGTGGGGATATAATCGTCAACAGCGTCCATGAGCTCCTTGATGCAGGCATACTCGGGGGCGTTGGGATCGGTGGACTCGGAAACGAGAGCGTTCAGAGCGGAGCCCTTGATGATGGGAATCTCATCACCGGGGAACTCGTAGCTGGAGAGCAGCTCACGGACTTCCATCTCGACGAGCTCGAGCAGCTCCTCATCGTCGACCTGATCGCACTTGTTCAGGAAGACAACGATGGCGGGAACGCCAACCTGACGGGCGAGCAGGACGTGCTCGCGGGTCTGGGCCATAGGACCGTCGGAAGCGGCGATGACCAGGATCGCGCCGTCCATCTGGGCAGCACCGGTGATCATGTTCTTGATATAGTCGGCGTGGCCCGGGCAGTCAACGTGAGCATAGTGACGCTTCTCGGTCTCATACTCAACGTGGGCCGTGTTGATGGTAATGCCGCGCTCGCGCTCTTCGGGAGCCTTATCGATGGAGCTGTAGTCGGTGTACTGGGCCTTGCCCTGCATGGCGAGCCACTTGGTGATGGCAGCGGTCAGGGTGGTCTTACCATGGTCGACGTGACCGATGGTGCCGATGTTTACGTGGGGCTTAGTTCTCTCGAATTTCTGCTTAGCCATTAGAGTGATCCTCCTATTATGATTTTTTCATTGTTTTCGGTGTCACTTGCATAACACCATGATTTTACCGTAAATCGAGCCGATTTGCAACTGTTATTTTCGTGCCTCAGCTCATGTGGCGCCCGGTGCGCTGATCGATGATCTTTTCCTGAATGCTCTTCGGGATCTCGATGTAGTGCGAGGGCTCCATCGTGTACTGACCGCGTCCCTGCGTGCGGGAACGGAGGTCGGTGGCATAGCCGAACATCTCGGCGAGGGGAACGAACGCATCGATCTGCTGCGCGCCGGAGCGGGCCTCGAAGCCCTGGATCTGACCGCGGCGGCTGTTGAGGTCGCCGATGACATCACCCATATACTCGTCGGGGACAATGACGCTGACCTTCATGATCGGCTCGAGCAGTGTGGGGCCGGCCTTCTGGCAGGCTTCCTTGAACGCCATGGAGCCGGCGATCTTGAACGCCATCTCCGAGGAGTCGACCTCGTGGTAGGAGCCGTCGTACAGCGTGACCTTGACGTCGACCACCGGATAACCGGCGAGCACGCCCGCGAGCATCGCGCCCTGGATACCGGCATCGACCGCGGGGATATACTCCTTGGGAACGCTGCCGCCGACCGTGGCGTTGACGAACTCGTAGCCCTTGCCGGACTCGTTGGGCTCAACGTGGATCTTGACGTGACCGTACTGGCCCTTACCGCCGCTCTGGCGGGCATACTTGGTGTCCTGATCGACGGCCTTGGTGATGGTCTCCTTATAGGCGACCTGCGGCGCGCCGACGTTCGCCTCGACCTTGAACTCGCGGAGCAGACGGTCGACGATGATCTCCAGATGGAGCTCGCCCATACCGGCGATGATGGTCTGACCGGTCTCTTCGTCCGTGTAGGTCTTGAACGTGGGGTCCTCCTCAGCCAGCTTCATCAGCGCAATGCCCATCTTCTCCTGACCAGCCTTGGTCTTGGGCTCGATGGCAACGCGGATCACAGGCTCGGGGAACTCCATGCTCTCGAGGATGATCGGGTGCTTTTCATCGCAGAGCGTGTCGCCCGTCGTGGTGTTCTTGAGACCGACCGCCGCGGCAATGTCGCCGGAGTAAACGGTCTCGATATCCTCACGATGGTTGGCGTGCATCTGCAGGATACGGCCCATGCGCTCACGAACATTCTTGGTGGAGTTGAGAACGGAGGAGCCGGTGTTGAGTGTACCGGAATAGACGCGGAAGAAGCTCAGGCGGCCGACATAGGGGTCGGTCATGATCTTGAATGCCAAGGCGGAGAAAGGCTCGTCATCGCTCGGCTCACGCTTGTCTTCTTCGTCCGTCTTCGGGTTGATACCCTCGATGGCGGGGATATCGGTCGGCGCGGGCATATAGTCCACAATGGCATCGAGCAGCTTCTGCACGCCCTTGTTGCGGTAGGATGTACCGCAGACCACAGGGATCATCTCGACCGCGACGGTCGCCTTGCGGATTGCTGCGCGGATCTTGGCGGTGGGGATTTCCTTGCCCTCAAGATACATCTCCATGATCTCATCGTCGAACATGGAAACGGCGTCGAGCAGCTTCTCACGGTATTCCTCCGCGAGCTCGCGCATATCCTCGGGGATCTCCTCCACGCGCATATCCTTGCCCATTTCGTCGTAGTAGACGTCCGCGTTCATCTCGACCAGGTCGATGATGCCGCGGAATTCGGCTTCCTTGCCGATGGGCAGCTGGATGGGCACCGCATTGCACTTGAGACGCTCGTCGATCATGCGCAGGACGTTATAGAAGTCCGCGCCCATGATGTCCATTTTGTTGACGTAGATCATGCGGGGCACATGGTAGTGATCCGCCTGACGCCAAACCGTCTCGCTCTGCGGCTCAACGCCGCCCTTGGCGCACATGACGGTCACAGAGCCGTCGAGCACGCGGAGGCTGCGCTCCACCTCGACCGTGAAGTCGACGTGGCCCGGGGTGTCGATGATGTTGATGCGATGGTTCTTCCAGAAGCACGTCGTGGCGGCAGACGTAATGGTGATGCCGCGCTCCTGCTCCTGCTCCATCCAGTCCATCGTCGCAGTACCCTCGTGGGTCTCGCCGAGCTTGTAGTTGACGCCTGTGTAGTACAGGATACGCTCGGTCGTGGTGGTCTTGCCTGCATCGATGTGGGCCATGATGCCGATATTTCTTGTTTTCTCCAGAGATACTTTTCTCGGCATAAGATTCTCCTTGCTTTCTTACCAGCGGAAGTGGGCGAACGCCTTGTTGGCCTCGGCCATCTTGTGGGTATCTTCGCGCTTCTTCACAGCCGCGCCGGTGTTGTTGGCGGCGTCCATGAGCTCGCCGGCGAGACGCTCGGCCATGGTGCGCTCACCGCGGGCGCGGGAGTAGGCCGTCAGCCAACGCAGACCGAGGGTCTGACGACGGGCGGGACGAACCTCCATAGGGACCTGATAGTTGGCGCCGCCGACACGGCGGGTCTTGGTTTCGAGAACGGGCATGATGTTTTCCATCGCCTGGGTAAAGACGTCGAGCGGCTCATTGCCGGTCTTTTCCTTGATGATGTCAAACGCACCGTAGACGACCTTCTGTGCAACGCCCTTCTTGCCGTCGAGCATGATGCTGTTGACGAGCTTGGTCACGAGGACACTGTTGTACATAGGATCGGGCAAAATTTCTCTCTTGGGAACATTACCTCTTCTGGGCACTTTGCTTCCCTCCTTCTTATAATATAGAAATCATAGGTACTCGCGGACGGGGCTTGCCCCCGCCGTGTTTCGGCCTGCCAAAGAGGTATCCTTATATGATATGATAAGACCTTTTGGCAAAGCTCTACTTTCATGCAGACCTTACTTCTGCTTCGGGCGCTTCGCGCCGTACTTGGAACGGCCCTGCATACGGCCCTGCACGCCCTGCGCGTCCAAAGTGCCGCGGATGATGTGGTAACGCACACCGGGGAGGTCCTTGACACGGCCGCCGCGGATCATGACCACAGAGTGCTCCTGCAGAGAATGACCGACGCCGGGGATGTAAGCGGTGACCTCGTAGCCGTTGGTAAGACGCACACGGGCGATCTTACGAAGAGCGGAGTTCGGCTTCTTGGGGGTCGCGGTTCTCACAGCGGTGCAGACGCCGCGCTTCTGAGGAGAAGGAAGGTTGGTTTCCTTGTTCTTCAGCGTGTTGAGGCTATACTGCATGGCGGGAGAATTGGACTTGTAGGTGGCCTGCTCTCTGCCCTTGCGGACCAGCTGATTAAAAGTAGGCATTCAAAAGTTCTCCTTTCTGAAAAATTGCGAGCCGGGGGCTCAATTTATTTTTTACAGGATATCGGTAAAATATCCCGAAAAAACCATATTTATCCGTTCAGGAGCTGTCTCTTATACACATCTCCGAGCCCACGAGACACTCGCTAATCT
>ENA-OZKY01000739-OZKY01000739.1-human-gut-metagenome-genome-assembly--contig:-NODE-739-length-10777-cov-4.280731_pt1 | contig 10777 bp, 10 predicted proteins | sample MGYA00244830_ERZ653773 | MGnify/ENA primary metagenome ERZ653773 (study PRJEB26926, sample SAMN06165206) | human gut metagenome | biome: ENVO:00009003; feature: ENVO:2100002; material: ENVO:00002003...
ACAAGATGGGCTTCGTCATCCCCTTCAAGAAGGCTAAGGACTCCACCAACCCCCTGATCACCATTGCAAACCAGTATGTGGCCGACGGCAAGACCAGTGTTGACTGGTGCTTCTCCACCATGCCTTCCGAGGAGTGGAAGAACGGCGTGGGCAGCGCTCTGACTGCATACGCAGCAGGCACCGGCAAGTGGGACGACGTTGTCACCGCATTTGTGGATGGCTGGGCCAAGGAGTACAAGCTGGCCAACGGCTAAGCCTTTGACTGGAGATCTCCCTAGGAATTAAAAAGGGAGGCGGGCGAAAAGTTCGCCCGCCTCCTTTCCTTTTTTATCAGACAGCTCCCTCAGGAGGTATATCATGCAAAAAGCCATTAGTAAATACTGGCCGATATTTGTGCTGCCTACTCTGGTCGCCTTTATTATCGGCTTCATCTGGCCCTTTATCTGGGGCGTTTATCTGTCCTTCCAGCGGTTCACCACCGTGTCCAAGACTACATTTGTGGGCATCCAGAACTACCTCTCGGTATTTCAGGATTCCACCTTCCTGCACGCCTTTGGCTTTACGGCGGTCTTTACCGTGGTGAGTACTGTGCTCATCAATGTGTGCGCCTTTGCAATTGCGCTGGTGCTGACCCGCGGCATCAAGGGCACCAACATCTTCCGTACCGTGTTCTTCATGCCCAACCTGATCGGCGGCATCCTGCTGGGCTACATCTGGCAGATCCTGCTCAACGGTGTGCTGGCGAACCTGCAGAAACCCCTGCTGGCACTGGATGCCAAGGCTGGTTTTGTCGGTCTGGTCATCCTGATGTGCTGGCAGCAGATCGGCTACATGATGATCATTTATGTGGCTGGCCTGCAAAGCGTGCCCGGCGACCTGATCGAGGCCGCTAAGATCGACGGTGCCAACGACCGCGAGATCCTGTTCAAGATCAAGATTCCCATGGTCATGCCCAGCGTGACCATCTGCACCTTCCTGACCCTGACCAACAGCTTCAAGCTGTTCGACCAGAACGTGGCTTTGACCGCAGGCGAACCCGCCAACGCCAGTGAAATGTTGGCACTGAACATCTACAACACCTTCTACGGCCGCTCCGGTGCGCAGTGGAAGGGCATTGGTCAGGCAAAGGCTGTTGTGTTCTTCCTGATCGTGGTGGTCATCTCGCTGATCCAGCTCCACTTTACCCGCTCTAAGGAGGTGCAGCAGTAATGTCGAAACAGAAAAGAACCTGGGATGTCATCCTTGTTGTTGTAATGGTGCTTCTCTGCCTGCTGTGGATCTACCCCATCGTGCTGATCCTGCTGAACAGCTTGAAAACCGAGGGCAGCTTTACCACCTCTACGGTGTTCCGTCTGCCCACCGCCGAAACCTTTGCCGGACTGCGCAACTACGTTTACGGCGTGACCAAGATGGACTTTCTCTCCAGCATGGGTTACAGCCTTCTGATTACTATCACTAGCGTAGTGCTGATCCTGCTGTGCTGCTCCATGACTGGTTGGTACCTGACCCGCGTGAACAACAAGCTGAGCAAGTTCATGAATCTGCTGATCGTGTTCTCCATGGTCGTTCCCTTCCAGATGGTCATGTTCACCCTGTCCAAAACTGCTGACCGTCTGAACCTGAACAACCCTTGGAACATCTGCATCATCTATCTGGGCTTCGGCGCCGGTCTGGCCGTGTTCATGTTCACCGGCTTTATGAAGAGCGTGCCCATGGAGATCGAGGAAGCAGCCATGATCGACGGCTGCAACCCCATCCAGATCTTCTTCAAGGTCGTGTTCCCCATCCTGAAGCCTACCATGATCTCCACTGCTATTCTGGAGACCATGTGGGTGTGGAACGACTACCTGCTGCCCACGCTGGTGCTGGATATCAAGAAGTACCGCACCATCCCCATGGCGATCCAGTATTTCCGCGGCGGCTACGGCCGTGTGGAACTGGCTCCCATGATGGCCTGCATCATCATTGCTATCATCCCCATTATTATCCTCTACATGACCTGCCAGAAGTACATCATCGAGGGTGTCGTGGCCGGTGCTGTAAAGGGCTAAGGAGGTGCACGTTATGCGTGCAAGCGGCATTTTGATGCCGGTGTTCAGCCTGCCGGGGCCTTTTGGTATCGGTACGCTGGGCAGTGAAGCGACCGCATTCGTTGATTTTCTGGCCGAGGCAAAACAGACCTATTGGCAGATCCTGCCCATCGGCCCTACCGGTTATGGCGACAGTCCCTACCAGAGCTTTTCCGCCTTTGCCGGAAACCCCTACTTTATCGATTTCCGTCTGCTGGCGGCAGATGGTTATTTGACTGCTGAAGAGATCCCCGCCGCGCAGCCGGTGAGCACCGTTGACTACGGTGCGCTGTACAACCAGCGCCCGGTGCTGCTGAAAAAAGCTGCCGACCGGCTGCTGGCAGGCCCCTCCCCTGCTTACGAGGCCTTCTGCACCGCGCAGAGCTTCTGGCTGGAGGACTACGCCCTGTTCATGGCCGTAAAGGCAGAGCAGGGGCAGGCAGGCCTTGCCGACTGGCCGGACGCCCTGCGCTGCCGGGAGCCGGAGGTCATTGCCGCCGCAAAGGCACGGCTGGCTGACCAGATCAGCTACCACAAGGCGGTGCAGTTCTTCTTCTACACCCAGTGGAACGCGCTGAAGGCCTATGCCAACCGCAAAGGTGTCCTGCTGGTGGGCGATATTCCCATCTACGTCAGCCCGGATTCCAGTGACCTGTGGACCCACCCGGAGCTGTTCCAGACTGATGGACAGATGCACCTGACCCATGTAGCCGGCTGCCCGCCGGATGCCTTTGCGGCAGACGGACAGTTGTGGGGCAACCCGCTGTATGATTGGCCCGCCCACAAGGCCACCGGCTTTGACTGGTGGAAGCGGCGCATGAAGCACGCCACCTCTATCTACGATGTGGTGCGCATTGACCACTTCCGCGGTTTCGAGAGTTACTACTCTATCCCTGCCGAAAACACAACGGCTGCAGGCGGTCACTGGGAAAAAGGCCCCGACCGGGACTTTATCCACGCCATGCAGCAGGCGCTGGGCGGCGGTAATATCATCGCCGAGGATCTGGGCTACTTGACCCCGGAGGTGAAGGCGATGCTGGCCGAAAGCGGCTACCCGGGCATGAAGATCATGCAGTTTGCCTTCGACAGCCGGGAGTCGGGCAACTACCTGCCCCACACCTACCCCCGCAACAGTGTGGTGTATACAGGCACCCACGATAACGTGACCACCGAGGGTTGGCGCAGCAACGCCAGCGCCGAGGACGTAGCCTACGCCTGCCGGTATCTGCGCTGCACGCCGGAGGAGTTGACCGAAGGCATGATCTGTGCCTGCCTTGCCAGCGTTTCGGATACTGCCATCATCCCGCTGGCAGACTGGCTGCATCTGGGCAGCGAGGCCCGCATCAACACCCCCAGCACGCAGGGCGCAAACTGGCGCTGGCGGCTGGCGCAGTCCCTGCCCGCTGCATTGGCCGGGCGCATCGCCGCGCTGACCACGCTGTATGAGCGCGTGCCGAAAGCACTTTGACCTCGCTTCCCTTTCGCTTGGTAACCTGTAAAACACACAAGGCATCTGCTTTGCCCGCTGTTGCGTTCTGCGCAGCGGGTACGGTCAGATGCCTTTGTTGTTGATCGGCTTTTTCAGCACATTTTTGCTACAACATTTTTTCGCCGTAAAAAAGCAGGAGTTTTGCGCGTTTATGGCGTATTCAGGTCAGTTTTATAGCGCATCGTCACAATATATTCACAAATGTATCATGATTTTCAAACCCGCACTCTCTTGTCATTTTTGTGCAGATATGCTACAATTCAGTTACTAGATGAACTGCCCCTTGGGGAGTTCTGTGTGCGAAAGGAGTTTTCCATCATGGATCATACATATCAGCGCCCGCTGCAGCTGCCCGCCTGCTGCTCTGTGCTCTCTGCCGAGGAGATGACCTATACCGAGGGCGGTGCCCTTTCTATCAACATCACTCCGGAGCAGGTGATGGCCTTTGGCATCAATGCCACGGTAAACCTGCTGGGCATGATGGGCCGCTATGCGTTCCAGGCTGCAGTTTCCGGTATGCAGAATGCCCTGAACGATGGTTTGGGTGTTGGTGATGCAATTGGGCACTACTGGGGCAAGCTGAACACTTGGAGCAAGGTCGCCACGATCGGTCTGGCCGGTCTGGGCGGTTACTATGCCTATGCTCAGGCACGTAGCATTTATCTTTCCCTCAAGGGTTTTGTGACCGAGCTCAAGGATGCCGTTGACCAGTATAAGGCTGACAAGCAGGCCGCACAGGAGGCCGATCAGCAGAATTGCCTGCCCACACTGGTAGCTCTGTGCTGATCCTCGATCGACCCGGAAAGGAGTGTTTTTATTTATGAAAAAGCTTCAGCTGCCCTCTTCCTACGCAGCCCTCTCCCCCGAGGAGCAGTGCGCTGCCTTTGGTGGCAGCGAATTCGGCGATGCTGTCGGCAGCTTTTTTGACAATCTGCACTTCAATGATTTCTTCTGGAACGGTGGGCTGATCTCGTTTTCCTTCACCTTTGTGCCCATGCTGCTTTTCCGCGTGATCAAGACAGGTGTGCAGACCGGGATTAAGCTCTCTCAGCAGATTGGCCGCCTGCTTGGCATCACCCGCGAGGCTACCGTCACTGCCGTCCAGTACTTGGATAGTACGCAGCAGCGAAATGACCAGCCGGTCGAAAATTCTCTCCCCCAGCTTTTTTCTCTTCAGTAATAAGCTATAAGAAAGCCGTGCATCCCGGAGCATTCCGGCCATGCACGGCTTTTTGTTTTGTTCAGATCACCCGGACTGCACCCTGCTCCCGCAGGCGCAGCACATAGCAGCTGCCCTGCCCGAATACCTGCTCGATGGCTGTATGGTACCGCTCCAGCAGCTGCCCGGGCACATAAGCCTGAATGGTGCCTGCAAAGCCGCCGCCCTGCATCCGCCATGCGCCCTCACTGCCCTGCAGAATGCTCTGGCTCAGAGCCAGCGCTACGGACAGTCCCTGATGCCGCACATCCGCTGTGCAGTACACATTCTGACACAGCGCAAAAGAAGCCTGTCCGCTCTGCTTCACCAGACCTGCAAACACCGGGAACTGCTTTGCATAAAGCGCATCCCGCTGCGCCAGCGTGCGGGCATTCTCCTCAAAATAATGAATCGCCCGCAGCACTGCACGGTCTCCGCAGCAGCTGCGCAGGACAGGCAGTGCCATCCAGAACGCGTTCTCTTCCACCTGACCCAGCAGCGGCTTGCCGAAGCAGGCGGCCACCTGCTCCATCTCCTGCCGAATCGCCGCAAACTCGCTCGTCAGTTCGCTGTGGCTGCCCCGGGTATCGGTGACGCAGAGGAACATTCCTTCCGGCAGCAGACCGTCTGCATGGAGCTTTTCGATCTTTGGGGTGCGCGGATCGGCAAAATCCGCAAAGATAATGCCGCCCACCGCACTGGTCAGCTGATCCAAAAGACCGCTGGGCTTGCCGAAATAGGTGTTTTCCGCATACTGGCAGATGCCCGCCAGCTCTGCCGGGGTCAGCCCGGTGCTGTATTCCTCGTTCCAGATAGAGGCCATGCCCATCTCAAAGGCCGCCGAGCTGGACAGACCGGAGCCCCGCAGCACATCGCTGGCGGTGTAGGCGTCAAAGCCTCCGATCTGCTTACCCACTGCGCGGAAGCCCTCGGCAATGCCGCGGATCAGGCTGGCCGAATGGGTGCTCTCCCCTGCCTGCGGCTCCGCGGTGGCCAGATCAATGACATCCAGCTTGTTGAACCCCCGGGACTTGACCCGCACATAGCCATCCGTATTGCGGGCCGCCACTGCCACCATATCCAGCGTGACCGCTGCCGCAAGGCCGTAGCCCCCCTGATGATCCGTGTGGTTGCCGCCCAGCTCTGCGCGCCCGGGTGCAGAGTACACCTGCACCTGCCGCCCGGGGCCGAAATACAGTTCAAACTGCTCCAGCGCAGCCGCATAGCGCCCGCGCTGCCGCTGCAAAACCGCCGGATCCGCCCCGTAAAGTGCAGCAAGTGCGGCGTCCCAGCTGCCCTGCAGGATCTGTTTTCTGAGTTGTGCACTGGTGGCCATGACAGCTCCTCCCCTCCGGAATAAACGATTCTGCTCTTTTTGCCTATTGTAAAGCATTTCGGGTGTTTTTTCAATTTATTTGACCTAAAAATCCAAAATTTGGCGTCAGGTGCAAAGAATAAGATGTACTTTTGTTGAATTTGCAGGGCATTCTATGGTATACTGGGTGCAGAATGTGACAGGACGGAGGTAAAGCTGCCATGCCAGACGTTTATAAGCAATCCTTTAAGCAGAATTACACCAACAACATCGAATTGTCCATCTTCAACTGCGGCTTGGAGCGGTGCGCTCCGGGCCAGACATGGGGACCCGGCATCCGTGACCACTACCTGATCCATCTGGTGGTATCCGGCAAGGGCATCTTCGAGGTGGGCGGCCGCACTTGGGAGGTAAGCGAGGGCGACCTGTTCTTTGCCCGCCCCAGCCAGCTGATCCGCTACACCGCCGACGAGCAGCAGCCGTGGGAGTACAGCTGGGTGGGCTTTAACGGTGCCTGTGCCCACAAGCTGGCCGCGCAGCTGCCCTTTACGGACGATGCCCCCGTGCACCACACCAGCGACCCGGACGGGATGCGGGCAGCGCTGACCAACATTTATTCCTCCCGCGGGCTGCAGCCACAGGACGAGGCCACCATGGTGGGGTATCTGTACCTGTTTATCGCTGCTTTGATGCGGGAGACCAGCGCAGGCAAGCCCCACACGGCCTCCTCCTCCAGCCAGTATGTGCTGAACGCCATCAAGTACATCCAGTTCAACTACTCCCACGACATCTCCATTGATGACGTAGCCAAGAGCGTGGGGGTTTCCCGCAGCCATCTGTACCGGGTGTTCATGTTGAACGTGGGCAAAAGCCCCATCGACTACCTGACCGAGTACCGCATCAACGAGGCCTGCAAGCTGCTGCGCGCCGGCAACCTTTCCATTGCAGAGGTTGCGGTGTCGGTAGGCTTCTTTGACCAGTTCTACTTCTCACGGGTGTTCAAGCGCGCCAAGGGCGTGCCGCCCAGCAAGTATTTTGCCGCCCAGCAGGACGCCGACCCGGCAAGCCCTGCCCAACTGTAACCTGAGCCCATCACACAAGGAGAAACCATGCCTTTACAGAAAAACCAGATCCTGACCCTGCGCATCGAACGTCTTTCCAGCGACGGCAGCGGTGTGGCCCACAGTGCCGATGGCGAGGCCGTATTTGTCCCCGGCACCGCCCCCGTGGACGAAGCCCGGGTGCGCATCGTGAAGGACTGCGGCCGGTACGCCTTTGGCATTTTGGACGAGCTGCTCACCCCCTCGCCGGACCGCATTCCGGTGGACTGCCCGGTGGCAGGCCCCTGCGGCGGGTGCAGCCTGCGGCATCTGGATTATGCCGCAGAGCTGCGCGCCAAGCAGGAAAGCGTGCTGGATGCCTTCCGCCGCATCGGCGGGCTGGAGGTGCCGGTGCTGGATATTCTGCCTTCTCCAGACGTAGACCGCTACCGCAACAAGGTGCAGTTCCCTGTGGGCATAGACAAGAACGGCGTGCCCTGCATCGGCTTTTACGCAGGGCGCACCCACCGCATCGTCCCCTGCCCGGACTGCAAGCTGCAGCCCAGCGTGCTGAACGAGATTGGCAACGCGCTGTGCGCCTTTTTTGCACAGCAGGGCATCCGCCCCTACGACGAGCAGAGCGGCAAGGGGCTGGTGCGACATATCTTCCTGCGGCGCGGCGCGCACAGCGGGCAGATCATGGTGTGTCTGGTATGCACCCGGGCAAAGCTGCCCCACGCAGAGCAGCTTTGCACCGCGCTGCGGGGGCAGTTCCCGGCCATCAGCACCATTCTGCTCAACGTCAACGCCAAAAACACCAACGTCATTCTGGGCAGCGAGAACCATATCCTGTACGGCCCGGGCTATATTGAGGATACTCTTTGCGGCGTACCGGTGCGGTTGGGCCCGCTGTCCTTCTATCAGGTCAACACGCTTGCCGCTGAGCGGCTGTACGGGGTTGCTGCGCAGTACGCGCAGCTGACCCCGGACGATGCGCTGCTGGATCTCTACTGCGGCATGGGCACCATCGGCCTTTCCATGGCCGAGCAATGCAGGGAGCTGATTGGCGTAGAGATCGTGCCGGAGGCCATCGAGAGCGCCAAGGCCAACGCTGCCCGCATGGGCGAGGCCGTAGCAGCCAAGAGCCGCTTTTTCTGTGCCGATGCCGGCCAGGCTGCCACCCAACTGGCCGCCGAGGGTCTGCACCCGGACATCGTGATGCTGGACCCGCCCCGCAAGGGCTGCGATGAGGCCACCCTCTCCGCAGTGGTGCGCATGGCACCCCGCCGGGTGGTGTATGTCAGCTGCAACCCCGCCACCGCCGCCCGAGATGCCGCATGGCTGGAGCAGAATGGGTATCACGCAGAAAAGGTGCAGCCGGTGGATTTGTTCCCGAGGACGAAGCATGTGGAGGCTTGCGTTTGTTATACACGGGTAGACCCGTAACCGCCCCCATGTTTTCGTGACGCCGCGAAAACATCCCGATTTTGGCAACGTCAACAAAATCGCGTTATCCGCGCATTTTGCGAAAAGTCAGCGAAAACCGCGCGTAAATTCAGCGATTCCGCAAATTAAGCGAAAAGGCCGCCTGGCATGGGCGGCCTTTATTTATTCCGATTCCCCAGGAGCAAAGCTCCAATGAATGTCTATGTTTTCACCATCAAGATCAATCCGGTGTATCAAGCTATGAACCAACTCTCGTTTTTCATCCAGGGAGCCGTTGTCCAGGATTTCCGCAGCACCAACCAGCGTCCCCCTGGCGGCTTCCAGACGTTCCGCCGGGTCATCTTCCGCCAATTCCAGAAACGCCGTATCTATGCCCTCGACTTCATCCTGTAAGGATTTCAGGCGATCCGCCACCGCAGCAGCGGGCAAGGTTCCCATTTGGCACAGGTCAAGCAGCCGGTCAATTTGGCCCTTCGCTTCTGCCCGGCGGGCATTCAGCAGCGCCCGACGCTCAGAAGGCGGCGCCTCCTGATTTCCACCGGCAGCACGTTCCAGCGCCTCCGGGTCAAAGATCAGCTGCCGGACTTGATCCAGGATGATTTTGTCCAGCTTCGCCACCGGCCACCGATCATTTTTACAATTCGGGTCCCGTATCATTCTCTTGGCGGATTTTGCCCTGGAATAGCAAACATAATAGGGCCAGTATTTCCGATTCTCGCCCTTGCCGGAGTAATTGCCGCTGGCGAAGTACCGAGCGCCGCAGCGCCCGCACCAGAGGATGCCTCCCAAAAGATGGGTGCTATGAAACGGCGAATTTCGTTCCAGGCCGTCCGAACAATCCCTCTTCCATTGGCTGGAGGCCAGGCGGGCCGCAGCAGCATTGAAGGTTTCTTCGTCGATGATCGGCTCATGCTTCCCGTCATAAATCTTTTTGGCCCAATTTATCTTCCCGATATAGAGAGGATTTTTCAGCACATCCCGGATTGTGGTATCATTCCCCCAATCACCGCTTTTTGTGGTGTACCGGGCCGTCATGTATTTCCGAATGCGATTCACCGGCCAGCCTTGCAGGTACAGAGAAAACACCTCCCGCACCTGCATTGCTTCATATTCATTTACAACCAAACCCTCGCCGCCCTCGGCAATGGTTTTATAATCGTACCCAATGGGCGCAAAACCGCCGCCATGGAAAAGGCCGGCCTTTGCACGGCCCACACGACCGACGGCCATTCTTTCCCGGATCTGTTCACGTTCCAGCTGGGCAAATACGGACAATATGCCAATCATGGCCCGTCCGAAGGCCGTAGAGGTATCAAAGTTTTCATTCATCGACACGAAGGCGCAGCCATTTTTCAGAAACACGTCCTCGATCAGGTACAGGGTATCTTTCTGAGAGCGGGAAAGCCGATCCAGTTTCCAGACCAGAACGGCCTCGCATTTTTTCTCTTGAACAAGCCGGATCACGCGCTGGATTCCAGGCCGCTCCAATTTCGCGCCGGAGAAGCCAGGGTCCGTGATTACATCTTCGACAATCCAGTCCTTCGCCATACAGTACGCCCGGAGGCGTTCCTGCTGCTCACCGACAGAATAGCCCTTTTCCGCCTGTTCGCGGGTAGACACCCGAACATAGCAGACCACACGCATAAAGGATAAAACCCCCTTTTCAAATTGGGGCCTGCGTGTTACAATAAAGGCAGTTGTCTTCCATGTCAACTGCCCGTGTACGGCCCGCCCCCCTGTTCCAGCAGGATGCAGCCAAGCGACCTCTTCCAGGATGTCGCCCCCCTTGTAACACGCGGCCATGAAGCGCTGACCCTTTCCAGAGGGTCGGCGCTTTTTTTATTCATCGTCGTCCAGATTGGCGCCTGAAATATCGCGCAGAACGGACTGGTCGGAATAGCGCTTTGCATTTTTGACTAGCTTCACGCCAAGCCAAAAGAAGAAGGCCGAAAAAATCAAGGACGGCCACCACAGAAGTGCCAAAACTAGAAGCATAGCAGCCAGAACCACAGACAGAACGCCCATGAACCTGAACCAGATGGGTGGCGTTCTGGTGGATGGATCAAGCGGCAGCTCCGCCGGTTCCTTCTTTTTGGATTCCGTAACATAGCTGATCCCGGTGCCCGGAACGGAAACCGTGGTCCGCGTTTTCCCGTTTGCCATTTTGCCGACGCGAACGCCCTTCACGCCAACGCTGGCAGCTGTCTCTTATACACATCT
>ENA-OZKY01000747-OZKY01000747.1-human-gut-metagenome-genome-assembly--contig:-NODE-747-length-10738-cov-5.573902_pt1 | contig 10738 bp, 10 predicted proteins | sample MGYA00244830_ERZ653773 | MGnify/ENA primary metagenome ERZ653773 (study PRJEB26926, sample SAMN06165206) | human gut metagenome | biome: ENVO:00009003; feature: ENVO:2100002; material: ENVO:00002003...
ACGAGATTAGCGAGTGTCTCGTGGGCTCGGAGATGTGTATAAGAGACAGGGGCGCTGCTGGATTTCTCCACCGAGGACACCTTCCGCGCCGGGGCGGCGCAGCTGCTGGACAATTGCGCCGGGCTGGGGCTGAACACTGTGTTGGCACAGGTGCGCCCCTTCGGGGATGCGCTGTACCGCAGCAGTTTGTTCCCGTGGAGCCATCTGTGCACCGGGGTGCAGGGCAAGGACCCCGGCTTTGACCCGCTGGATGTCTTTCTGACCGAGGCGCACCGCCGGGGCATCGGGGTGGAGGCGTGGGTCAACCCCTACCGCCTGCGCTCCTCGGCGGCGATGCCGCCGAATCTGGCAGAGAATAATCTGGCCAACACTCACCCGGACTGGCTGTGCACCGCCGGGGAGGGGCTGTACCTGAACCCCGCCGTGCCTGCCGCCGCAGACTATGTGGTGCAGGGGGTGGCAGAGCTTGTGCAGAACTACCCGGTGGACGGCATCCACTTTGACGATTACTTTTACCCCACCACCGATGCCGCTGTGGACGCGGCGCAGTTTGCGGCAAGCGGCGCAGCCAACCTTGCCGCGTGGCGGCGGCAGAACGTTACCGCGCTGGTGGCGAAAGTGCACCGCACCGTAAAGGCGGCAGACCCCACCCTGCGGTTCGGCATCAGTCCGCAGGGCAACCCGGACAACGACCTCGACCAGCAGTACAGCGATGTGACCGCATGGCTGGCGGCGGGCGGGGAGGAAAAGGTCATTGACTACCTCTGCCCACAGGTGTACTGGGGCTACGGCTTTACCTTGCAATCCGGAAGCACCCGCTTTGCCTTTGAAAACATCGTCCCGGCGTGGCTTAGCTATCCCCGGGCGGGGGATGTGGCGCTGTACTTTGGGCTGGGCGCGTACCGGGTGGGCACCGGGGACGGCGGCGCGAACCCGGACAGCGTATCCGGCTGGAGCACCGGCAGCGCGCTTGCGGCACAGGTAAAGGACTTACGGCAGCAGGCGGCGGGCGGCTGGGCACTGTACCGCTACGGCAGTCTGTTCGGGCCGGAGGCACCCGCGCTGGCCGAGGCCGAGTGCGCAGCGCTGCGGGCGCTGAATACGTGAAAATTGTGCAGAAACAGGCGGCAAACCGCACAAAATAAATACAGGTATCTTGTGCAGAGCGGCAAAATGCGGTATACTTACCCTGTATCTGCCTGTTGGCAGAGACGCACGAAAAAGAAAAGTTTCTTTGTTTCTATGAGGAAAGCTATGAAGATGAAAAAACAGCTTTTGGCATTGCTGCTGGCGGCGGTGATGGTGCTTAGCCTGACCGGCTGCAAGGAGACCCTGAAAAAGGTGGCGCAGAAGGTGACAGGCCACTCCGAGGAAGTGCAGGAGGAGGACACCACCCGCTGGGCGGAAGCCACCACCGACCCGCTGATCATTCAGGGCATTGCGGATGCCTCGGCAAAGTATGCCACCGCCACCGCAGACGGCTGCCTGTATGCGGTGTTCAACGGCATCTGGAGCCGCAACACCGGCTACTTTACAGTGCCGGGCGGCAGTTTGAACATCATGGCCTGCGGCACCGCCGAGGGCACCCAGAAGTTCAAGGTTGCACTGTGGAAAAAGGTGGACGGCGGCGCAGAGTATGTGCCGGACAGCACCTACTATATCAAGACCGATGGCACCGACTACCGCTGCACCATTTCCGGGCTGGACCCGGCGGCGCAGTACCGCGTGACCATCTCGTATGATTCCAGCCGGTACTACCTGTACGGCCTGATGAAGGTGGAGGGCATTGCCGGATGACGAACCAGACGAAAAATTCAATGCTGCTGATGCTGTGCGCCCTGATCTGGGGCACAGCCTTTGTGGCGCAGAGCGCCGGCTCCGGCATGGGCGCGTTCTCCTTTCTGGCGGGGCGCAGCTGGATGGCGGTGCTGGTGCTGATCCCCACAGTCAAGGCGTTTGACGCCTTGCACCACCGGCAGGGCAGGCCGGACGGCAAGCCCAAGAGTTCTGCCGAGCGTAAGCAGCTGCTGAAAGCCGGGCTTGTGTGCGGTACGCTGCTGTTTTTGGCCAGTGCGGCGCAGCAGCTGGGCATCACGCTGGACCCCTCCACCGCAAAGGCGGGCTTCCTGACCGCCATGTATGTGGTGCTGGTGCCGGTGTTCGGCCTGTTTCTGGGGCGCAAGGGCAGCGCGCAGCTGTGGGTGAGCATGGCTATTGCCGTGGTGGGGCTGTATCTGCTGTGCATGAAGGACGGCTTTGGCAGCATCCAGAGCAGCGATGGGCTGCTGCTTTTGTGTGCGGTGCTGTTCAGCTTCCAGATCATGGCGGTGGATCATTTCTCCCCGCAGATGGACGGCGTGCGCCTGAGCCTTGTGGAGTTTTTTGTGGTGTCGGTGGAAAGCACCGTGGCGGCGTTTTTGTTCGAGCAGCCTGCCATGGCAGAGTTTGTCACCTACGCCGGGCCTATCCTGTACTGCGGCGTGATGTCCAGCGGCGTGGCCTACACCCTGCAGATCTTAGGTCAGCGGGACCTGAACCCCGCGGTGGCCAGCCTGATCATGTGTCTGGAAAGCGTATTCAGCGCTCTGGGCGGCTGGCTGCTGCTGCACCAGAACCTTTCCTTCCGGGAATCTACCGGCTGCGTGCTGCTGTTTGCCGCTGTGGTGCTGGCGCAGCTGCCCCTTGGCCGTCTGATGCGGAGCAAGGCCTGAGATGCCGACAAAGCCGTGCACCCAGCTGCGCAGCGTGGAGGGCATCCAGTACGAGCTGGTGCGCAAAAAGGTAAAGCAGCTGCATCTGCGGGTGCGCAGCAACGGCACCGTGATGGTAAGCATCCCTTTGACGGCCAGTCTGGAGCAGGCTGACCGTTTTGTGCTGCAAAACGCCCAGTGGATCCGGGATACCCGGGTAAAGAACATTACCAAGCTGAACAGGGACAACGCCGACCTGCCGGATAAAGCCACAGCACTGGCCTACTTTACCGCCATGAGCGATAAGGTCTACCCGGCCTTTGCCGGGGTGCTGGGCGGGCAGAAGCCCGTTCTGAAGGTGCGCAGCATGACAAGCTGCTGGGGCGTGTGCTGCCCGGGCAAGCGGCAGATCACCTTTGCCTTGCAGCTGTATAACCAGCCCCCTGCGGCGCAGATCTATGTGGTAGTACACGAGTACTGCCACTTTTTGCAGTTGAACCACAGCCCAGCCTTCTGGGCAGAGGTGGAAAAGCTGCTGCCGGACTGGAAAGCCCGGCGGGAGCTGCTGAAAAGATAATCTATCGTAAAAACGGAGGGAAATTCCCTTGGAAAACGAAAAAAAGACCGGCGATAAATATTCCAAGCTTGCCGGCAATACTTTGATCTTTGCAATCTCCAGCTTTTCATCTAAGCTGCTCACCCTGATCGTACAGCCCTTTCTGACCTACGCCATGGCGGAGATCTCGGATCTGGGTCTGTCCAAGATTCTGAGCCAGTACGCCAATCTGCTCATCCCCTTTGTGTCCATGGGTATGTCCAACGCCATCATCCGCTTTGGTCTGGACAAGGGCAACAGCGAAAAGCAGGTGTTCACCAACGGCCTGCTGACCATTCTGGGCGGCTTTGGCATACTGGTGCTGTGCTGGCCGGTCACCCAGTTTTTGCCGGATATGGCGCAGTACGGTCTGCTGATCTACATTTATGTGCTCATGAGCTGCCTGCGCACCCTGTGCACCCAGTTTGTGCGCAGCCGCCAGTGGAACAAGCTGGTAGCGGTGGACGGCGTGCTGTGCACCGTGGCGACCATGGCGTTCTATGTGCTGTATCTGGTGGGCTTCAAGTGGGGCGCCAACGGCTACCTGCTGGCCATCATCAGCGGCGACCTGACCAGCGTGCTGTTCTTGCTGTTCACCGGCAAGCTGTGGAACTATGTGGAGCTGAAGGGCGTCAACAAAAAGCTGTGGCGGCAGATGCTCAACTTCTCGCTGCCCATGATCCCGGCGCAGATCAGCTTCTGGATCATCAATGCGTCTGACCTGTTCTTTGTGCGCGAGATGTGCGAAGGACTGGACGGGCGCACCGGCAACGCATGGAGCGGTCTGCTTTCCACCGGCTACTTCCTGCCCACCATCCTGACCACGCTGGGTCTGATCTTCTACGATGCGTGGCAGCTTTCCGCCGTCACCGAGGAGGAGGAGCGCGCCCGGTTCTTTACCAAGATCTTCCGCACCTATTCCAGCGTGCTGTTCTGCTGTGCGGCGGGCATTATCTGGCTGTGCCGCCCGGTGATGCACGTCATGAAGTCCAACTATTACTACGCATGGCACTTTGTGCCCTTCCTCGTGCTGGCTTCCACCTGCAGCTGCTTCAACCAGTTCATGAACAGCGTGTACGTTGTGACCAAAAAGTCGCAGCGCAGCATGGTCACCATGATGGCGGGTGCCATCAGCAACTGCATCATGAACTATTTCTTCATCAAGCTGTGGGGGCCTGTGGGCGCGACCTATGCGTCCTTCCTTGGCCTTGCGCTGGTGTTCACCCTGCGTGCGGTGGACGCCCGCCGCATGATTGGGATGCACGTCCACCCGGCGCGGGTGCTGGCAAACGCCGCCGTACTGGTATTTGAAGCTTTTGTGCTGCTGGCAGAGCCGCCGCTGTACGGGCTGTGGACGGGGCTGATCACGCTGGTTATCATCCTGTACAACTTTGCGGGCGTATGGGCCATGGCACGGGTGCTGCTGCCCCGCCTGCTGGGCCGCCGGGGCAAGGCGCTGGTAGCCGCCGTGGACGGCTGGCTGAAGCCGAAAAAGGCGTAAAGCGGGACGATTTGGAATGCGCTCCGCATTTGCTTTGCGCATATTCAGCGGAAAAATTATTTATAAGTTCGGAATACCGGAGCGTCTGCGGACGCTCCGGTATTCCATTTTTACGGGGAAGGACATAAAGGTGAGTAATATATTTTTACAATTTATGGAATATGCTCAAGTTTTTTCCTTCTGCGGATTGACGGCATAGCCCTGAATCCGTATACTATAAATATATCTTGCACAAAAGTGTACAAACAGGATACAGACGAAAGGCGGTGGACATCATTCTCAGACGATCGCTCCCCAAGCTGCGGGAAAAGCTTTTGGAGGCGCTGCAGGCGGTGCTGCCCATTGTGGCCATTGTGCTGGTGCTCTGCTTCTCGGTAGCACCGGTATCGCCCAGCATCCTGCTGTGTTTTTTGCTGGGCGCTGCCATGATCGTGGTGGGCATCATGTTCTTTACTCTGGGTGCAGAGATGAGCATGACCCCCATGGGCGAGCGGGTGGGTGCAGTCATTACCCGCAGCCGCAAGCTGCTTCTCATTCTCGTGCTCGGCTTTTTGCTGGGCTTCCTTATCACCATCTCCGAGCCGGACTTGCAGGTGCTGGCAGATCAGGTGCCCTCCATCCCCAGCGGCACGCTGATCCTTTCGGTGGCGGCGGGCGTGGGCCTGTTTCTGGTCTTTGCCTTCCTGCGTATGCTCATCGGCGTTGCGCTGCCGAAGCTGCTGGTACTGTTCTATGGGCTCATCTTTCTGCTGGCGGCCTTTGTGCCCAAGGAGTTCCTCGCCGTGGCGTTTGACTCCGGCGGCGTGACCACCGGCCCCATGACCGTGCCCTTTATCATGGCGCTGGGCGTGGGTGTTTCTGCTATCCGCAGCGACCGCCACGCGGCAGACGACAGCTTTGGTCTGGTGGCCATGTGCTCCATCGGCCCCATTCTGGCGGTGCTGACGCTGGGCATCGCGTTCCGCGCAGCGGACAGCACCTACATCCCGCCTGTTCTGCCGGAGGTGGCAGACTCGGTGGAGCTGTGGCAGCTGTTCCGGGAGGGTCTGCCCACCTATCTGGCCGAGATCGCCCGCTCGCTGCTGCCCATCGTGCTGATGTTCGGAGCATTTCAGCTGATCGCCCTGCGGCTGGACCGCCGCACACTGGGGCGCATCGGCGTGGGTCTTGTGTATACCTATATCGGCCTTGTGCTCTTTCTGACCGGCGCAAACGTGGGCTTTATGCCCGCCGGTAACTATCTGGGTCAGGTGCTGACAGGCGGCGGGATGCGCTGGGTGATCATTCCCATCGGAATGCTCATCGGCTACTTCATCGTCAAGGCCGAGCCTGCGGTCTATGTGCTGAACAAGCAGGTGGAAGAGGTGACCGACGGTGCCATCTCGGCGCAGGCTATGGGTCTGGCGCTTTCCGCAGGTGTATCCATCTCGGTGGGGCTTGCCATGGTGCGGGTGCTGACCGGCATCTCCATCCTGTGGTTCCTTGTGCCGGGTTATGTGTTCGCCATCAGCATCTCCTTTGTGGTGCCCAAGCTGTTCACCGCCATCGCATTCGACGCGGGCGGCGTGGCCTCCGGCCCCATGACCGCTACCTTCCTGCTGCCGCTGGCGCAGGGTGCTTGCGTGGCGGTGGGCGGCAATATCGTCACCGACGCCTTCGGCGTGGTGGCGATGGTCGCCATGACCCCGCTGATCACCGTGCAGATGATGGGGTTGGTGGCGCAGCTGCGCACCCGCAAGGCACGGACGGCACAGCCCGCTGCGGTGCTTGCCACCGTGTTTGCAGACCTGCCGGATGACGCCATTATCGAGCTGTAAAGGAGGCAGAACGTGAGCAGTTTGTTTTTGATGATCACCATCACCGACCGCCGCTCTACCGATGGCTTTTTGCAGCTGTACAAAAGCCACGGCGTAACGGTAAGTATGCGCACCGTAGGTTCCGGCACGGCGGTGCAGGAGACGCTTTCCACCCTTGGGCTGGAAAAGACCGAAAAGGCGGTGCTGCTGGCTGTGGTAACGGCAGAAAGCTGGCAGAAGATCCAGAAGGACCTGCGCCGCAAAATGCAGATCGATGTGCCGGGCACCGGCATTGCGTTCATTGTGCCGCTGAGCAGCATCGGCGGCAAACGGGCGCTGATGTTCCTTACCGAGCACCAGTCCCTTACATGGAAGGAGGAAAGCACCTTGAAGGATACCCGCTACGAACTGCTGCTGGTGGTGGCAAATCAGGGCTACACCGGCTCCATTATGGATGCTGCCCGCACCGCCGGTGCAGGCGGCGGCACGGTGATCCACGCAAAGGGCACCGGCATGGAGGGTGCAGCCGCCTTTCTGGGCGTGGAACTGGTGAACGAAAAGGAGCTGGTGCTCATCGTCAGCCGCACCAGCCAGAAAAACACCATCATGAAGGCCATTATGGAGGGGGCAAACCCCAAGGCGGGCGCCATCGTGTTCTCGCTGCCGGTGACCGATACCGCCGGTCTGCGGCTGATGGAAGAGGACGAAGCCCAGCCGGAAGCTGCCCTGTGACCCCTAAAAAATCGATCCCGATATCCGCATTTATCGCCGAAGGCTTGATAAATGCGGATATTTTCGTTATCATAGTAGAAGATACTTCAACTATAAACAAAGGAAGATGAAGATGACGCAATTAACACACAAGCAACAGCAGCTCTTCAACGCACTGTCCATCGTGGTGGGCAACGCGATGTATGCGCTGACTGTGGTATTATTTCTGATGCCCTCCGGCCTCATCACCGGCGGTGCCACCGGTATCGCACTGGCTTTCAACAAGGTCACCGGACTGCCGGTGTCTGCAGTACTGTTCGTGGTCAACGTGGCCATGCTGCTGCTGGGCTGGTGGGTGCTGGGACGCCGCTTTGCCCTGAATACTATGGCAAGCACGGTGCTCAGCCCCTTTTTTATGGCGCTGTGGGAGCGCTTGCTGGGCAATCTAGTACTGACCGATGATCTGGTGCTGAACACCGTATTCGCGGGCTTTGGCATCGGCATCTCGCTGGGCATCACCATCCGCGCCGGTGCTTCCACCGGCGGTATGGATATCCCCCCGCTGGTGCTGAACAAGTGGTTCCACCTGCCGGTGTCCAGCACCATGATGGTTTTCGACTTTATCATTCTGGCGGCGCAGGCGGCCTTCAGTCCGGTGCGGCAGTCCCTGTACGGCGTGGTGATGGCCATTATCTACACGGTCGTGCTGGACAAGGTGCTCATGCTGGGCACCACCCGCACCGAGGTAAAGATCATCAGCGCCAAGTCCGATGAGATCTGCGCTGCCATCTTTGCGCAGCTGGACCGCGGTGTGACCATCCTGCACGGCGAGGGCGGCTACCTGCGGGAGCCGGAGTCGGTGCTGCTGAGCGTGGTCTCCAACCGGCAGCTGCCAAGGCTGGAAAAGCTGGCGCATGCCATCGACCCCACCTGCTTTATGATCGTGAGCCACGTTACCGAGGTGAGCGGACGCGGCTTCTCGCTGGAAAAGGACTATCAGGCGGAGGGGTAAGCAGATTTCCCCAAGGCTCTTGCAAAACTGCCCCGGTTTGGGGTATAGTATAGAGGAACAGTAGGTTATACTGTATCTCACCCAAAACAGAAAGGAAAAGCTATCATGTTTGATATTTTCAATATGCTCAAAAAAGAGGCACACACCGCACCCAAGCAGGTGACCCGCGATACCATCATCGGCGACATTCTGGATATGGACCAGACCACCGCACCCTACTTTATGGAGATCGGAATGCACTGTCTGGGTTGCCCGGCTTCCCGCGGGGAGACCATCGAGGAAGCCTGCGAAGTGCACGGCGTGAACTGCGATGAGCTGCTGGAGAAGCTGAACACCCATCTGGCAGCCAAGAAGGCCTGAGTGCTGCCCACACTGGATGCGCGTCTGACCGCAGCGGCAGAACTGGTGCGCCCGGGACAGCCGGTGGCAGATATCGGCTGTGACCACGGCAAGCTGACGGCGGTGCTGGCGGCTTCGGGTAAGTACCCGAAGGTCATCGGGGCAGACCTGCGCCCCGGCCCGCTGGCAAAGGCAAGGCAGACGCTGGAAAATGCAGGTTGTCTGGACCGCGCTGAGCTTCGACTTGGCGACGGTCTTTCTGTGTTGTCTGCCGGGGAGGTGGGCAGCATCGTGCTGGCAGGCGTGTCGGCGCAGACCACTTGGGAGATCATCGAAAAAGCGCCGTGGGTGTCCGCCGTGGGCGGGCCGCGCCTTGTCATGGTGCCCGCCACCCGGCACAGTGAGCTGCGCCGCTGGCTGTGGCAGCACGGCTTTACCCTTGTGGCCGACCGTCCGGTGCAGGCCGCAGGCCGCTGGTACGCGGTGATGGCGGCAGAGTACACCGGCGAGGTGATAGAACCCACCTTTACCCAATGTCTGCTGGGGGACACCGCCCGCTGGCCGGAGGGCGCGGGCTACGCCGCGTGGCAGCGGGCAAAGCTGCCCCGGATGCGGCTGGGCGTGCCGGACGGCAGCCCGCTTGCCGTAGAGATGGATGCCATTCTGAAAGAGGGAAACTGAAATGACCACGGTACAGCAGGTATACGAAGTAATGCAGCGGCTTGCCCCGCCGGAACTGGCAGAGCACTGGGATAACCCCGGCCTGCTGGTGGACTGCGGCGGCGCGGTGCGCCGGGTGCTGGTGACGCTGGACATCACCCCGGAGGTGGTGTCAGAAGCTGCGGCAAAGCAGTGCACAGTCATCGTGGCGCACCACCCGGTCATCTTTGACCCGCTCAAGCGGCTGTGTCCCGCCGATGTGCCTTATCAGCTGGTGCAGGCGGGCATTTCCGCCATTTGTATGCACACCAATCTGGATGCTGCCGAGGGCGGGGTGAACGATGTGCTGGCGGATATTTTCGGCATCCGGCAGCGCACCGCCTTTGCAGACGGCTGCGGCCGAGTGGGGGACATCGACCCCATCACCGTGCCGGAACTTGCCGCGCTGGCGCAGCGTAAGCTGGCTGCCCTGTGCAACGCGCCGGACACCGGCGCAGCGGTGCAGGTGAAGTTTGCCGACGCCGGAAAGCCGGTGCATCGGCTGGCGGTCATCAGCGGCGCGGGCGGCAGTCTGTTTGCCGAAGCCATCGCCGAGGGCGCGGACTGTCTGCTGACCGGCGAAGCCAACCACCACCATGCACTGGATGCCAAGCGGCTGGGACTGTCCCTCATTGCGGCGGGGCATTACGCCACCGAGTTCCCGGTGACTGCCGCCGTGGCAGCTGCTCTGCGCACCGCCCTGCCGGAGCTGGAGGTGCTGGTAAGCACCGAGAACCGCGACCCGTATACTTATTTATAAAAAGAGAACCCTCTCCGTCATTGCTGCGCAATGCCACCTCCCCCGAAAGGGGGAGGTCTTTCAGCATAAACCGAAAAACTGGCAACGCCGCAGGCGACTGAGAGGGTTATAGATAAAACGAGGTAAACACTATGGCACTGGATGCCGCGACACTGGCGCTGACGGCAGCGGAACTGAAAGCCACCCTGACCGATGCCAAGATCGCAAAAATTTTTGAACCGACCCGGGATGAGCTGGTCATCACCCTGCGCACCCGCACCGATACCTACGCGCTGCTGCTGTCTGCCCGCAGCGGCTCTGCCCGGGTGTGTCTGACCGAGGAGACCTTTGAAAACCCCGAGACGCCGCCCTCCTTCTGTATGCTCATACGCAAGCACCTGACCGGCGGCAGACTGCTGGATGTGCACATGGAGCCGGGCGACCGCATCGTCTACTTCGATTTTCAGTGCACCAACGAGATGGGCGACCTTGTGCGCAACACCCTGTGCGCCGAGCTGATGGGACGCTACTCCAACCTTGTGCTGGTGCAGAGCGGCAAAATTATCGACGCCCTCAAGCGGGTGGATTTTGAGGACAGTGACGTCCGGCAGCTGCTGCCGGGCTTGCCCTACACCTGTATCTTATACACATCTGAC
>ENA-OZKY01000748-OZKY01000748.1-human-gut-metagenome-genome-assembly--contig:-NODE-748-length-10735-cov-5.823315_pt1 | contig 10735 bp, 10 predicted proteins | sample MGYA00244830_ERZ653773 | MGnify/ENA primary metagenome ERZ653773 (study PRJEB26926, sample SAMN06165206) | human gut metagenome | biome: ENVO:00009003; feature: ENVO:2100002; material: ENVO:00002003...
GAGATTAGCGAGTGTCTCGTGGGCTCGGAGATGTGTATAAGAGACAGCCGGTGTATGATGCGTACCAGCATGTGCTTGCGCAGATTGCAGTACGTAAGGAAAAGAAAGGGACATCGGCACAGGCGAAAAAAGTACGTGTGCTTTATATGACACCGCAGGGACAGCCGTTTAAACAGTGCATGGCAGAAGAGTATGCGAAAGAAGAAGATCTTGTGCTTTTGTGTGGACATTATGAGGGCATTGATGAGCGTGTGCTGGAGATGATTGTGACCGATTATGTGTCGATTGGCGATTTTGTACTGACGGGTGGCGAACTTCCGGCGATGATGATTGTGGATGCAACAAGCCGTCTTGTGCCGGGCGTGCTTGGAAGCGATGAAAGTGCGGTATATGAAAGCTTCTATGATGGCTTGCTGGAATATCCGCAGTATACCCGTCCGGAAGAATTTATGGGGAAGAAAGTACCAGAGGTGCTGCTTTCCGGACATCATAAGAACATCGAAGAGTGGCGGTATGAACAGGCGATGCAGCGGACACAGGAACGGCGCCCGGATCTGTATGAAATCTATGTGGAGGCACACCGGGAAGAGCTGGAAAAACGCAGACGAAAAAAAGAAGAAAAAGAACGAAAGCGGCTCCGTCGGGAGCAACGTGCAAAAATGCAGACAAATGAATAACTACTGCTTGTCTTGCAGAGAAATATGGTATATAATTTTTATAATATCGAAAGAAAAACGGGAGAGAAAAACCATGAAAAAAAGAGTATATATTGCAGTTGTTACACTGGCACTTGCCAGTCTGTTTGCAGGCTGTGGAAAGAAATCCGCGGATGCAGCCGTTTCGGTAAAAGATGATGTTGTGGAATTCGTAAATGAAGAGCTTCCAGCAGCAAAGGCAGATCATGACAATGCGATTGGCATTTACAATGCATATTTTGCAGGAAGCAGTGATCAGGATCTTGATGCATTTAAGACATCTTTGCAGGATACCGCAATTCCAGCAATGGAGAATTGTATCACAACGATTTCTAATATCGAGGTTGCAACAGATGAGGTAAAAGCGTTAAAGGATTCCTATCTGCAGAGCGTACAGAAAGAATGCGAAGCCATGAAGATGGTTGTCTCAGCGATTGATGGAGAAAATGCAGACTATCTGACACAGGCAGACAGCTTGATTGCAGAGGCAGCTACACTTCGGAGTGACTACCAGACAAAACTTCAGGCAATTGCGAATGAGCAGGGAATTGTAGTAAATCAGTAATGGTAAGAAAGCTGTCGGTGAAACATCCGGCAGCTTTCCTGCGTTATATGAGGAATTTGCGTATGGAACAGACAGAACGTGAAAAGAAAGAACAGGCATATATCACACAGTTAAAGAAGAATATGAACCCGGAGGATGTCGCTGGACTGTATCACCTCTATCAGAAGCTGACAGAGAAAAGCTATTTTCGGACAGATGTGGGATTTGGATTTCTGGCGGAGCTGCGCGATTATCTGGTGAAAAATGGTTACCAGATTGATGCTTATACAATGCCGCAGTCACAGGCAAATAAAAAGGTATCAGAGACGCACACAGATGCACATTTGCGCAGGAAATATGAGCGGCTGTGTGAGAAACAGGAACAGACGGAGAAGGAAGTGGAACGTTTGAATCTGCTTCGTATCCGGCTGACAATCGCGGTTGTCGCACTTGCGGTGGCTGTGATTGGTATGATATTTATTGCAGTGACAAATAAAAATGTTGGATACTTTCATGCTGAACAGAAAGTGCAGGATAAATACGCATACTGGGAGGAACAGTTGGATGCACGCGAGAAGGAATTGCAGGAGTGGGAAGAAGAGCTGAGTGAACAGGCAGAAAAAAACAATGACGCAAAGACACAAAATTGACAAAAATACATGCTATAATCGGGTACAATAAATGATAGAAAATGGTAGTTAGGAGGAACTGGGATGAATGATTTAAAAGTACTGGTCGTGGATGATGAGAGTCGTATGCGGAAACTGGTTCGTGATTTCCTTGTGAAAGACGGATATTCGGTTGTGGAGGCTGCGGACGGTGAAGAAGCGGTCGATGTATTTATGTCGGACAAGGACATCTCATTGATTATTCTGGATGTTATGATGCCGAAGCTGGATGGATATGGTGTTGCGGAGGAAGTACGGAAAATGTCCGATGTGCCGATTATCATGCTGACGGCAAAAAGTGATGAGAGAGATGAGCTGCGTGGATTCGATCTTGGAATTGACGAATATATTACGAAGCCGTTTTCTCCCCGGATTCTGGTGGCAAGAGTAGAGGCAGTGCTTCGCAGAACGCAGGCAGATGCAGATTCAAATGTGATCAGCGTAGATGGAATCGAGATGGATATTGCAGCCCATCAGGTAAAGGTGGATGGGGAACCAATCGAACTTTCCTATAAGGAATTTGAACTGTTAAATTATTTCTTACAGAATCGTGGCGTAGCTTTGTCCAGAGAAAAAATCCTGAACAATGTCTGGAACTACGATTATTTTGGAGACGCCAGGACAATCGATACCCATGTGAAGAAGCTTCGTAGTAAGCTTGGAAGCAAGGGTGACTATATCAAGACAATCTGGGGTATGGGTTATAAGTTCGAAGGCTAAGACCCGAAACTCAATTCGGGTCAAGATATCCATGATGGTTGTTTTTTTCTCAGTATTTATAATTGCGGCATCCTGGCTGCTTTGCAGTTATGTACTTGGAGGAGTATTTCGTTACAGCATCAAAAACAACTTGATCACAACGTACAATTCCTGCAATGAGTTGTTTCAGGATGAGAGCGGAGATTTGTTTGAAAATGGTGATCTGTTTGGACAGATTAAAAATCCGCAGGATGCAGTTGTGATGATCGTGGATTCAGATAATGGAAAATTATATACATCTATCAACGACGAAGGTCAGATGATGGAGGGTATGCGCAGTCTTATGAACAGCATCCGCAGTGAGGATAACGAAAGTCAGTTTGGCACGGGTGAATATATCATCCGAAGAAACCATGATACAATAACGAATGCGGATTATTATGATCTGATTGGAAGACTGAACAATGGATATGAGGTTTTGCTGCGTACACCGATTGCACGTGTCGAATCGGTTATGCAGGTTATGACGCATTTGTTTATCTATATCTGTATCGGGCTTATGGTATTTGGAACATCCTTTATGCTGTTGTTCAGCAATATTTTCGCGGCACCGATCAAGCGGATGTCCAAGGCTGCAAAAAGGATGAGTGAACTTGATTTTGACGTAAAGATTCCGGTTACAAGTAATGATGAGATCGGAGAACTTGGCAACAGTATGAATGAGATGTCCGAGAAGCTGGAACAGACAATCTCGGAACTGAAAGCAGCCAATATCGAGTTGCAGCGGGATATTGCAGAACGTCGTAAGATCGACGATATGCGGAAGGAATTTCTGTCACATGTATCGCATGAATTAAAGACGCCAATCGCTCTGATCCAGGGCTATGCAGAAGGTTTGAAAGATGATATGTGTGACGACAAGGAAAGCCGTGATTTCTATACGGATGTTATCATTGATGAGTCACATAAGATGAACACAATGGTCAAGCGTCTGCTTACGTTAAATGAGATTGAATTTGGCGATACGAAGCTGAATATCGAGCGGTTTGAACTGGTTGGTTTTGTGAATTCGATTCTGGCATCCACCAAGATTCTGGCAGAGGAAAAGGGTGCGGAGATTATATTCGAGGAAGAACCACCTGTGTATGTATGGGCAGATGAGTATATGATTGAGGAAGTCTTTACGAACTATCTGACAAATGCAATCCATTATGTACGAAAAGATGGTGTGATCCGTATCTCATTTAAACCGATGGGCAACGATATCCGTGTCTGCGTTTACAATCAGGGTGACTGGATCGCCGAGGAAGATATTGGACGTGTGTTTGAGAAATTCTATAAGGCAGATAAGGCACGGACAAGAGAGTACGGTGGTAATGGAATCGGTCTTTCCATTGTTGCGGCGACGATGGAAGCACATGGAAAGAAATATGGCGTGGAGAATGTAGCAGACGGAGTGCTTTTTTACTTTGATTTGGATGCTAATGTGCTTGCCGATAAGTAAAATAAGTGGTAAAATCATTTTATCCTTGTGGGTAAAGAAATAGGCAATGCATATGACATGAGAAGATAGAGTATGAGAAAAAAGCAGGAAGCAAAACACGCAAATAAAAAAATATGGAAACGGCGGCTACTGGCAGGGCTGATCGCATGCGGCATATTTGTGACAACTGGTTGCGGACAGGTGATTGACCTGACCGATGAAGAGAATCATCTGATCGCAGAATATGCGGCAGAGCTGTTGCTGAAATATGACCGGAATTATGATACCCGTTACAATCCAGATGAACTGGAGGATACGACGGAGACTATGACCGAGACCGATGCGACGACAGAAGCAACTACAGAGGTGGTGACGACAACGGAGGCTGCAACTACAGAGCAGGATGCACCTGCGGATGGTCAGACGACGCAGGCACAGCCGGTGACAGACGAAGCAGTTAAGGAAGACATCGGAGCAACTGTGGATTCGGATTTTGATATCGCTGCATTTGTCGGGGAGAGCCGCATCTCTGTCCGGTATGCATATTACATGGTGGTGGACAGTTATCCATCGTATGATCAGGATGGTATGTATATCGAGGTGCAGGCACCGGAAGGGTATAAACTGTTAGTATTGAAGTTCGAGGTAGAAAACAAGACAAACGAAGATCAGGCTGTTGATCTGTATAATAAAGATGTCAATTATAATATTGTCGTGGATAACAGCCGGACAACCAAGCAGATGCTGACGATCTTAGCAGACGATCTGTATACTTATGACAAGACGATTCAGGCGAGCAGCCGGGAAGAAACGGTGCTTTTGTATACGGTTTCTGATTCCGTGGCAAACAAATGGACGGACTTGAAATTACAGGTAAAATATGGCGGAACGAGTGCTGTGTTACAGCTTGAACAGTAAGAGCGGTCTTACATAGAGGGCTTGCATAAAGGAGGGTACATATGGATTCAAATATTTTATTGGAGAGCGGTACAAACGAACTTGAGGTTCTTGAGTTCATCATAAATGGCAATCATTATGGAATCAATGTAGAAAAGGTGCGGGAGATTCTTCCATATCAGGAGATTACACCGGTTCCAAATTCACACCCATGTATTGAAGGAATCTTCATGCCACGTGGGGATATCATTACAGTTATTGATCTGTTCCAGACGCTGGGATTCCCGAATCCGGATAAGCAGAATAACTTTTTGATTGTGACGAACTTTAACAACTTAAATATTGCATTTGATGTACAGGCAGTGCTTGGTATCAACCGTGTATCATGGAAGGATGTTGTGAAGCCAGATGCAACGGTCAGTGGTCCGGGAACCGGAATCGCGACAGGTATTATTAAGAATGAGGACAATCTGTTGATCATTCTTGATTTTGAGCGGATTGTGGAGGGTATCTGTCCGGAGACAAGTTTGAAGATTTCTCAGGTGACAGAGTTGGAAGACCGTGAGCGTAACAGCATTCCAATTCTGGTTGCAGAGGATTCCATGATGCTCTGTAAGCTGATTGAGGATGCACTGCACAGAGCCGGTTATACAAAGCTTACAATCAAGAACAACGGACAGGAAGCATGGGATTATCTGTGTGAACTGAAGAAGAATAATGGTGTAGAATATGGCGCGAAGTGCCTGATTACAGATATTGAGATGCCACAGATGGATGGACATCATCTGATCAAGAAGATTCGTGAGACAGAAGGATTAAAGCAGATTCCGATTGTGATATTCTCGTCTTTGATTAACGATGATATGAAGCGGAAGGGTGATCTGCTTGGCGCAGATGCACAGATCAGCAAACCGGAAATCGGTCAGTTAGTAGGAATTCTGGACAGTCTGGTGGCAAGCCAGATATACGGAACAAATAAGTAATATTATGCCGGCAGGTTTCCTGTCGGCATCTGAAATTTATAGCATATGAGGTGAGAGAGATGGATTTGAAGAGTACCGGAAAGACAAAAGAAGAAATCAAAGAGATGTATAACAAATACTTCTATGAGACATTTCAGCGTTTTGATTTCATTGCAGAAAAAGGCGAGGATGACTATGTCATCGATGAGACTGGAAAACGGTATCTCGATTTTATGGCGGGTATTGCGGTTAATTCAGCCGGACATTGCAATAAGAAGGTTGTGGAAGCAATCATGGAGCAGTGCCAGCAGATGATGCATGCGTCCAACTATTGTTACACGATTCCGATGGTTATGCTTGCACAGCGTATCTGTGATGCTATCGGTATGGAGAAGATTTATTTCCAGAATTCCGGGGCAGAGGCAAATGAAGTTATGATCAAGCTTGCCAGAAAATATGGAAAAGATAATTTTGGACCAAACCGTTATCATATTGTAACAGCCAAGAACAGCTTTCATGGACGGACACTTGCGACTCTGGCAGCAACCGGACAGCCGGGAACAGCAATCCAGAGAAACTATGATCCGATGATTCCTGGATTTTCTTATGCAGAGTTTAACAATGTACAGGCATTTGCAGATGCGTGTACGGACGATACGATTGCAATCATGGTAGAGCCGGTACAGGGAGAAGGCGGTGTGATTCCTGCAACGAAGGAGTTCTTACAGGGCTTGCGCAAATTGTGCGATGAGCGTAATATGCTGTTGTTATTTGATGAGGTGCAGACTGGCTGGGGAAGAACCGGAAGTCTGATGGCATATATGGGATACGGTGTGAAGCCGGATTGTGTCAGCATGGCGAAAGCAATGGGCGGCGGAATGCCGATCGGTGCAATGTGTACAAGTGCGAAGCTGGCGCTTACATTTGGACCAGGTGCACACGGAAGCACCTATGCAGGAAATCCGGTTGCCTGTGCGGCAAGTTATGCACAGATCGGAGAAATCATAGATCAGAAGCTTCCGGAAAATGCAGATAAGATCGGTGCATATTTCCGTGAGGAACTATTGAAACTTCCATGTGTGAAAGAGGTACGTGGACGTGGACTTATGATTGGCGTTGAGTTCAACAAGGATATTGCAACTGACGTGAAGTATCAGTCTGCCGACGAAGGTCTTCTGATCACAGCGGTTCGACCAAATGTGATCCGTCTGGTTCCACCACTCAATATTACAGAGAAAGAATGCGATGAAGCATTTGCAATTTTACATAAGGTTGTATCAAAGTTGGTATAATGAAGGTAAAGTGTTTTTGACAGGAGGCTATGACAATGAGACGTAAAAATGCATGGACAACGTACAATAAAAAGCAGTTAGATGAGCTGGAGAAGCTTTGTAAGAACTATCTGAAGTTTCTGGATAAAGGAAAGACGGAACGTGAGTGTGTAAAGCAGATTGTAAAGCAGGCAGAAGAAAAAGGCTATGTGAATCTGGCAGATATCACAAAGGATAAGAAAGCACTCAAGGCAGGTGATAAAGTATATAGCGTCTGCATGGACAAGACAGTTGCCCTGTTCCAGATTGGAAAGAAGAAGCTTGAAAAGGGTATGAACATCTTAGGTGCACATATTGATTCGCCTCGTATGGACGTAAAGCAGAATCCGTTGTATGAGAGCGAAGAGTTTGCATATCTGGATACACATTACTATGGTGGTATCAAGAAATATCAGTGGGTAACATTGCCACTTGCATTGCATGGTGTGGTTGTAAAGAAGGATGGAACTGTGATCACAGTCAATGTCGGTGAGGATAAGAATGATCCGGTCTTCTGTGTGACGGATCTGTTGATCCATCTGGCTGGTGAGCAGATGGAGAAAAAGGCAAACAAGGTAATCGAGGGAGAAAACCTGGATGTCCTCGTAGGCAGTAAGCCTTTGGAAGGAAAGGAAAAGGATGCAGTGAAAGAAGGTATCCTTGAGATTCTGAAAGAGAAATATGATATGACAGAAGAGGACTTCATGTCTGCAGAGATCGAGGTTGTTCCAGCCGGACATGCACGGGAGGCAGGTCTGGATCACAGTATGGTTATGTCTTATGGACAGGATGACCGTGTCTGCGCATATACATCTCTGGCAGCGATGCTGGAAGTGGAGGAAGTAGAAAAAACAACCTGTTGTCTGCTTACAGACAAAGAGGAGATCGGAAGTGTCGGTGCGACAGGTATGCAGTCCCGTTTCTTCGAGAATTCCGTGGCAGAGCTGATGGATGCAATGGGAGAATTCAGCGAGTTATCGTTGCGCAGATGTCTGGCAAACTCCAGCATGCTTTCATCCGATGTAAATGCAGCGTATGATCCTTTATTTGCAAATGCATTTGAGAAAAATAACGCGTCTTATTTTGGACGTGGTGTTGTATTCAGCAAGTTTACCGGTTCCAGAGGAAAATCTGGAAGTAACGATGCAAATGCAGAATACATTGCGCGTATTCGTAAGATGATGGATAAAAATGAGGTCTGCTTCCAGACGGCAGAACTTGGAAAGGTCGATGTCGGTGGTGGCGGAACGATTGCCTACATCCTGTCATTGTATGGCATGGAAGTGATCGACTGTGGAGTTGCGGTTTTAAATATGCATGCACCTTGGGAAATCACATCCAAGGCAGATATTTACGAGGCGTACAAGTGCTATAAAGTCTTCTTAAAAGAAGCATAAAAAATGAAAGATAAAGATTGATACCAATATGATAAAGAATAAGTGGAACAATCATAAATTGGCAGCAGAAAGTATGGCATTCCTTATGGTATGCCTTTTTCTGCTGTTTTCTTTTTGGAATCCGGTTATGTCCTATGCGAAGGATTCTTTTCTGGCTGGTTATATGCAGTCTGTATATAATCAGAAATCAGGCATCGGCAGCAATGAGGTAAATTGCTTGTTTCAGTCGTCGTCTGGATATATATGGGCAGGAACCGATGGCGGACTTTATCGTTCCAATGGTTCCGGATTTCAGAGCATTGACCTGTGGGATACGGATCGTACGGATCTGTATTCGATCAATTGTATCATGCAGGATCAGGATGGACGGATGTGGATTGGCACGGACAACTATGGATTGTTTTATATCGAGGATGGACAGACACATCATCTGCAGGAAGAATATTACAATGGAAATAAAACGATTCTTGCAATCACGGAAGGACAGGATGGGACAATCTATGTGGCATGTACAAGTGGCTTGTTTGTGGTTGCGCAGGCAGATCAGGATAAACGTTCAGATACGTCGGCGTATTGTCTCGCTGCGTATTCGGATGCAGTGCTTGCAAGTATGGAATTCCGTGGGCTGACTGCAAAGGACGATGAGATCTGGGGACTTGCTGCAGGTGGAAAAATCTATGTATTTAATCAGGAAGGTGTGCTGCACGAGATTACAGAGCAGGAAGAGTCGGGAGAAGAATGGAACACGATTCAGACCTGTCAGGATTATGTTTATGTAGGAAGCAGCGGCAGGGAAGTCCGTGCGTACCGGACAGCAACAAGCAAACGGACGCTGGCAGCCGGTGTTGAGGGCATTAACAATTTCATGCAGGATGCAGAAGGCAGACTGTGGGTGTGTGCAGATAACGGATATGGATATTTTGATAAGCAGTCAAATTTTGTTCGCATCAATGACAGCCAGATTGATACGTATATCTCCGATATGATTCAGGATTACGAGGGGAATTATTGGATTGCATCTTCTCGTCTTGGGCTGCTACTTTTGACGAAAAGCAAATTCTCTGATTACAATATGGCAAGTGGCATGGCTGAGAGCATGGTAAATGCTGTATATGAATATCGTGGGAAGAAATACATTGCAACGGATGATGGACTTTATATCTACAATGCCAAGGAAGAACAGGAAGTCAATGATCTGACAGAACTTCTGAAGAATGTTAGTGTACGGCATATCACTGCGGACGATTCTGGCACATTGTGGATATCGACCAATCGAAAATATGGCGTTGTGAAATATCAGGCAGACGGAACGATCACGGTGTACGGAAGATCGGATGGATTGCCGGGTATGGCGGTGAATTGTACGCTTCCATTGTCTGATGGCAGGCTTGCGGTTGCTACGACAGAAGGACTTGCGATTCTGGATGAGACTGGAAAAGTGGAACAGGTTTATCATAGCGGGGAGGAACTTGCCGAGGTTAATATATTGTCGCTGTTTGAGACACAGGAGGGCGATATACTGGCAGGAACGGACGGTGAAGGAATCTATGAATTGGAAGCTGGAAAGGATACATTACTGCATTACAGCACCGAGGATGGTTTGAATTCGGATGTTGTATCCTGTTTTGCACAGGGCGATCAGGGTGTCTGGATTGGGACAGACAGTGGTTTGTGCTTCTATAGCGAAGCGTTTCGTATGATCAGTAATGTAGAATATTCAAACAGTGTGTATGATATCGAGATCACACGTGGGTCTGTCTGGCTGATTGGCTCGATGGGCGTGCTTCGCTCTTCGGAAGATGAGCTGCTTGGAAGTAACGGAATATCCGGGCGGTATTTTGCGACGGGAGACGGTCTGACGAAGACGATCAATACGACCGGAAATGCATGTATTGATACAAAAGGAAAACTGTATATTTGCTGTAATGAGGGCATTTCAGTTTTAGATACGGAACATATCTGGTACAACGAAGTGCAGCCGATTATTAAGGTTACACGGATTGATATTGATGGAACTTCCTATGAATTTGATGCTGTCTCTTATACACATCTGACGCTGCCGACGACTTAATAGGTGTAG
>ENA-OZKY01000760-OZKY01000760.1-human-gut-metagenome-genome-assembly--contig:-NODE-760-length-10644-cov-5.466333_pt1 | contig 10644 bp, 9 predicted proteins | sample MGYA00244830_ERZ653773 | MGnify/ENA primary metagenome ERZ653773 (study PRJEB26926, sample SAMN06165206) | human gut metagenome | biome: ENVO:00009003; feature: ENVO:2100002; material: ENVO:00002003...
GTTCAAAACCCCCTGTGTATCATAGGAGACTTTTGAACAGTCGCCCTTGCCGGGAGTGGGACGATTGAAAATGCATCGCGCTCCGCGGGGCAACTTTCTGCCTTCAGCGTGCAAGGACGCTCCGCTGGGCCAGAGGCAGGGAGGGGTGTTCCGACTCCCCCCTCCCTACCTCTGGACTCCACCCACCCCGCAACGGGCCAAGGGCTACACGCCCTTGACAATCCTAAAGAAGAAGTCGAAGCACAAAAAAGCTAGCGCTGCGCCAGTCGGCGCTATCGCTTTAACGCTTTTTTCGCTTCTCCATTTATAGCCCCTCAGTCGCTGCGCGACAGCTCCCCCGAGGGGGAGCGAGCGTGCCCGCAAGCTTTGCGGTTTAGCTGCAACCCTTCCCGTCGTGCCAAAGGCTCCCTCCCAGAGGGAGCTGTCAAAATCGATAGGTTTTGACTGAGGGAGTTCGTTCCAAACTCCTCTCGTGAAAATGCGTTTGTCGCGGTCCGCAGACCGCGACAAACGCGAAATATAAAATAATTATTCCGCTGATGATGCGCAGAGCGAAGCGGAGCGCATTCCCAATCGTCCCACTCAAGCAAAAGGCCGCTGCACGGTGAGGTGCAGCGGCCTTTTGCTTTCCACATTTTTACTTTGCGGTGTTGATAAAGCTGCGGTTATCCCACAGGTACTTGATGCCGGAAATGGCGGTCACAGCGGCCACCAGCCAGCACAGGGCGATGGAGACCACCACCACAATGGAAACACTGTCCACCGTGCCGCGGTAGCTCAACGCCGTGCCGAAGAAGTAGAAGATGATGCTCAGCATCTGCAGCACGGTCTTTACCTTGCCCCACATATTGGCGGCGATAACCTTGCCGTCCTTGGCACCGGCAGCCACCATGCGCAGGCCGGACACCGCAAACTCGCGTGCCAGAATGATGCACAGCGCCACGGGGCTGCACACGCCGTCCCGCAGCATGTAGATGAAGGCCACGGTGGTCAGCAGCTTATCGGCCAGCGGGTCGGCAAACTTGCCGAAATCGGTGACCATGTGCCACTTGCGTGCCAGATGGCCGTCCAGATAATCGGTAAAGCTGGCAGCAGCGAACACGATGCCGGCCAGCAGGTAGAAGGTGGCGTTAAAATTGCCGTCCACGATGCTGTCCAGACTGGTCAGGGACACAAAGATCATGAACACCGGCACCAGAATGATGCGGGTCAGGGTAAGTTTATTGGGCAGATTCATAGATTTTATCCTCCAATTCGTTATTTTACGACTGTACCATACAGATCGTAAAGGTCGCTGTCCTCTACCAGCACATCATAGAACTGGCCGGGGTACAGCGGTTCCTCGCTGGAAACGCAGACGCAGCCGTCCACTTCCGGCGCATCGCCGGTGGTGCGGCAAAGGTACAGACCGTTTTCCTCGTCGATGCCGTCACACAGAACGTGCACGGTCTGGCCCACCTTTTCGGCCTGCTTCTGCGCCATGATGCCGGTCTGGATCTGCATTACCAGCTCGGCGCGCTTGTCCTTGACTTCCTGCTCGATCTGACCGTCCATCTTGGCGGCCACAGTGTTCTCCTCGGCGGAATAGGCAAAGCAGCCCAGACGGTCGAACTGCACCTCCTTGACGAAGTTGCACAGATCCTCGAACTGCTCCTCGGTCTCGCCGGGGAAGCCTGCGATCAGGGTGGTGCGCAGGGTGATGCCGGGGATCTCGCGGCGCAGCTTGCCGATGACCTCCAGCAGCTCCGCACGGGTGGAGCGGCGGTTCATGTTCTTGAGGATGGTATCGTTGCAGTGCTGGATGGGCAGGTCAAGGTAGGGCACCACCTTCTCGTTGCGCTTCATGGCGGCGATGAATTCATCGGTGATGCGCTCCGGGTAGGCGTACATGATGCGGATCCATTCCAGCCCCGGCACCTTGTTCAGCTTGTCCAGCAGCTCACAGATGCTGCCGGGCTTGCCCCAGTCCTCGCCGTAGGCGGTGGGGTCCTGCGCCACAACAATAAGCTCCTTCACGCCCTCACCGGCCAGCCAGCGGGCTTCGGCAACGCAGTCGGCCATATCGCGGCTGTGCAGCGGGCCGCGGATGCCCGGGATGGCGCAGTAGTGGCAGCGGTTGTTGCAGCCCTCGGCGATCTTTAAGTACGCATAGTGGGCGGGCGTGCCGATGACGCGCTTGCCGCCCAGCGGGAAGTCCTTTTTGGCACCGTAGCTTTCCAGATGATCCTCGCCGTGGAACAGCCGCTCCACGATGGTGTCAATGGCCTTGTTGGAGGCGCAGCCTACAACGGCGTCCACCTCCGGGATCTCTTCCTCGATCTGGCTGCGGTAGCGCTCGGCAAGGCAGCCGGTAACGATGACCTTCAGGTTCGGGTTCTGCTGCTTATAAGCGCAGGCTTCCAGAATGTTTTCAATGGCTTCGGTCTTGGCGCTCTCGATAAAGCCGCAGGTGTTCACAAGGATGACATCGGCTTCGGCCAGATCGGCCACAGTCTCGTGCCCGGCAGACAGCAGGATGTGCACCATCACATCCAGATCCACCTGATTTTTCGGGCAGCCAAGGGAAATACACGCAATTTTCATAAGGGATGATACTCTCTTTCTCTTTTGAGGGATGCTTTTGAATTTTTACGATTTAAGGATTTAAAATGCGCCCCGCGTTCGCTTTGCGCATCATCAGCGGAAGAATTATTTTAAATTTCGGGTTACAGGAAAGTCTGCGGACTTTCCTGTAACCCATTTTCACGGAGAGGGGGTCATTCCTCCTCCACCCTGCGGATGGCTTCTTTGATGACGGGGTAGGCAAAGCCGCGGCGCTGCAGGGCAGCCACCACAAGGTCGCGGCGGCCGATGGCCAGCTTTTTGCGGTAGCGGCTGTCCACCAACGCGGCGGCGGCTTCCAGCTCCGGGTCATCGCCGCCGTCCTCCGGGGCGTAGACCGCTTCCAGCGCGCCCGCTACCTCGGCGGGGGCAAGCCCCTTCTGGCGCAGGCTCTGGGCGGCGGCGCGGCGGCTTTTGCGGGCAGCCAGCAGGCTGTGGGCCCGTGCTTCGGCGTAGCGGGCATCGTTCACATAATCCAGCTGCACCATCTCCGCCACAGCGGCGGCTGCGGCCTGCTCGGTATAGCGGCGGCACAGCCGCTCATACAGCATATTGGCAGAGACCTCCTGCCCGGCCAGCGTTTCCAGCGCGCTGGCCCGCGCCTTGGCGGGGTCGGCGCACTTTTCCGCATCCGGGCGGGGTCGACGGCGGTAGAAGGCCATTTAGTCCTCCACCATGATATCCAGCTCGCTCTCGCTGCTGCGGGTGGGTGCCTTGACCACCGGCTCCTTTGCGGCGGCGGGGTCGGCGGGCTTTTCCGCTGCGGCAACAGTGCGGCCGACCGGGCGGCGGGTGGCGTACAGCTTATCAGCGTTGGCGCGGATCTGTCCCTCGATGTCATTGGCGATCTCGGGGTTGTCCTTCAAAAACTGCTTGGCATTGTCGCGTCCCTGACCCAAACGGATATCGCCGTAGTTGAACCATGCACCGCTCTTCTGCACGATGCCCAGCTTGACACCCACATCGATGAGCTCGCTCATTTTGGAGATGCCCTCGCCGAACATGATATCGAACTCGGCCTCACGGAACGGCGGAGCCACCTTGTTCTTCACGATCTTGGCGCGGGTGTGGTTGCCGATGAACTGACCGGAGGAGTCCTTCAGACCCTCCACGCGGCGGATGTCGATACGCACCGAGGCGTAGTACTTCAGGGCACGGCCGCCGGTGGTCACCTCCGGGTTGCCGTACATGACGCCCACCTTCTCACGCAGCTGGTTGATGAACACGCAGACCGTGTTGGTCTTGCCGATGACGCTGGTCAGCTTGCGCATGGCCTGACTCATCAGACGTGCCTGCAGGCCCACATGGCTGTCGCCCATCTCGCCCTCGATCTCGGCGCGGGGCACCATGGCGGCTACCGAGTCCACTACGATGGCATCAATGGCACCGGAGCGCACCAGCGCTTCGCAGATCTCCATGGCCTGCTCGCCGGTGTCCGGCTGGCTGACCAGCAGGTTGTTGATGTCCACGCCCAGTGCCTCGGCATAGGTGGGGTCCAGTGCGTGCTCAACGTCGATAAAGGCCACCTCGCCGCCCTTCTTCTGGGCTTCGGCAAGGATGTGCAGCGCCAGCGTGGTCTTACCGCTGGATTCCGGGCCGTACACCTCGATGATGCGGCCGCGCGGCACACCGCCCACGCCCAGCGCCAGATCCAGCCCCAGACTGCCGGTGGAAATGGCATCCACCTGCATGGAGGCGTTGTCGCCCAGCTTCATGACGGCACCCTTGCCGAACTGCTTTTCGATCTGCGCCAGCGCCGTAGCCAGCGCGTCCTTCTTGGCCTCCGGCTCGGTCTTTTGGGTGGCCGGTGCAACGTTGTTGTTCTGATTTTTTGCCATAGCCTGCTGCTCCTTTTATCCTTTGGGCCCGCAGAGGGCGGACCGTCCTTCGCTTTCCTTCTTAGTATAACACAAAATCAAAATATTACAACAAGAAGTTGTTTGTTTTTTCCAATTTATTTTGGGCGGCGGGCAGTCACGCAGCGGTCATTGCCGCCAAAGTCCTGAATGCAACGGATCTCTGCCCAGCCGTTCTCCGCCAGCAGGGCGGTTACGGCTTCCCGCTGCTGCCAGCCGATCTCCAATACCAGCGCCCCGCCGGGGCACAGCGCGTTTTTGTAGTGCTGCGCCAGCGCACGGTAGAACACAAGACCGTCCTCCCCGGCTTCCAGCGCCATGGCAGGCTCCTGTGCCACCTCGGGCTGCAGCTGCTCCATCTCGGCGGCGGTCAGGTAGGGCGGGTTCGAGACGATGAGCTCCAGCTGTCCCTCCGGCAGGGTCTCCCAGTAGGTGAACAGGTCGCCCTGCACCGGCTGCACCGCGTAGGCAGGCTTTTGGTTTGCCCGCAGCGCGTTCAGCGCCGGACCCCAGTCAAAAGCAGGGGCATCTGCCTGCTCAAGGGCAGAGGGCTCCAGCACATTCTCGGTCTGACTGCCCTGCCCGGTCAGGGCGCAGCGGGCGTTCTTTTCCAGATAGACAAAGGCCGCAGGGCTTTTTTCCACGCAGGTCACCTGCGCGGCGGGGCAAAAGCGCTTGACCCCCAGCCCCAGACAGCCTGTCCCGGCGCACAGATCCAGCACCCGGGGCGCTGCGATGCCCGCAAGGGTCTCGGCGGCGGCCTGTGCCACCACCTCGGTGTCTGCCCGGGGGCAGAGCACCCCGGGGCCCACCGCCAACTCAAAGTCTAAAAAGCTCCAGCTGCCGCAGAGGTATTGCAGCGGCTCCCGCGCGGCGCGGCGGGTGCAGAGCACTTCCAGCGCCGCCGCCTGCTCTGCGGTCAGCGGACGGTCGGAAAGCCGCACGTCCCGCCCGGTCGCCAGCCGGAACAGCTCCCGCGCGTCAAAGTCTGCGTCCGGGCAGCCTGCGGCGGTCAGCCGCTGCTCCACCTCCCGCACCGCTGCGCGGGGGAGCATTGCTTCGCTTACCATTTGCCCTCCTCCGGGTTTTCAGGCAGCACGGGGGTGATGGCGGCAATGGCCACCTCGATCATGCTGTCGTCCGGCTCAAAGACGGTGAGGTGCTGCACCCAGATGCCCGGTTGCCGGATGATGCGGGTGGCGATGTTATCCGACCGGCCGCACCACTTGAGCAGCTCGTAGCTGATGCCCATGACCAGCGGCAGCAGCAGCAGCTTGCACACCACCCGCAGACCAATGCTGCCCCACGGCAGCACGCTGTACAAAAACACGCTGACGATGACCACCAGAATGAGGAAACTGGTGCCGCAGCGGGGGTGGAAGCGGGTATACTTGCGCACGTTCTCCACGGTCAGCGGGTCGCCCGCTTCGTAGCAGGCAATGGTCTTATGCTCTGCACCGTGGTACTCAAACACGCGGTGGATCTCCTTCATTTTGGAGATGCCCACCATATAGGTCAGGAAGATGGCCACCTTCAGCACGGCCTCCAGCACCACCTTGCCCCAGCGCCCCAGCGGCAGCAGACGGTTCACCCCGCCCACAAGGAAGGTGGGCAGCACAGTGAACAGCACAATCGCCAGCAGACCGCCCAGCACCGCAGCAACGGTCAGCAGTGCGTTCTCGGCTTTCTCGCCCAGATGCTCCCCCACCCATTTTTCAAAGGCGGTCTCCTCCTCGGCGGGGTCGTAGTCGTCCCCCATGCTCACCTGTGCCGAGTACATCATGTAGCGGTAGCCCACGATCATGCTTTCGATCATGGCAATGGCACCGCGCACCAGCGGGATCTTCATCCATACCCCGTGGGCGGGGGTGGGGTCGAGCTTGGTCTCGATGGTGCCGTCCGGCTTGCGCACGGCGCAGCACATCTGTTTGGGGCCGCGCATCATGATGCCCTCCATCAGTGCCTGCCCGCCTACGCTGGTCTTAAAGCGTTCCTTTTTAGGTTGATTCATTGGCTTCTCCCGATATCCGCCCCTGCCGCTTGCGGCATAGGACGGTCTTTTTTGTATTTTATCCGGGGCTATGCCCGGGCAAAGCTCATTTTAGCACACAAATGTGACAAAATCTGTGTTTTGGGCGCTGCTCACGCCTTGTGGTACAGCGGCAGACCCAAGGTGACCACGGTGCCGCGCCCGAGGGTGCTCTTGATATCCAGCGTGCCGTCCAGCGCGGTCATGATGGAATCCACCAGCGCCAGACCGATGCCGCTGCCGCGCACCGAGTTGCTGCCCTTGTAGAACTTGGTCTTTACGTTTTCCAGATCCTCCGGCGGGATGCCGCGTCCCTGATCGATGATCTCCACAAAGGCCTTGTACTCCCCTGCCCACAGTTTGACCGTGATGCGCCCGCCGGGGGCAGAGTACTTGATAGCATTATCCAGAATATTGATGAACACCTGCCGCAGACGGTCCGGGTCGGCGTAGACAGGGATCATCTCCTCCGGCTCGGCGTAGTGGAGCAGCAGCCCCTCCTGCCGGATGCGTGCCTCGCAGAAGAGCACCGCATCGGTCAGTTCTGCCACCAAGTCCAGCGGGCGGCACTCCATGCGGATGCGTCCGTTCTGCAGGCGGCTGAAATCCAGCAGCTCCTCCACCATATTGTTCAGCCGCCCGGTCTCGTTATTGATGATCTCCAGTCCCTTGCGGTAGTTCCCGTCGGTGGGGTCATCCAAGGTCATCAAGGTCTCCACCCAGCCCCGGATAGAGGTAAGCGGGGTGCGCAGCTCGTGGGACACCGAACTGATGAACTCGTTCTTCATCTTCTCGGTCTCTTCCAGTCCCTCGGCCATCTGATTGATGGTGCCGCGCAGCCGATCCACCTCGTCGTGGGGGTCGCCGGTCAGGGGTAGACGCACATCCAGCTCGCCCCGGGCGATGCCGGCAGCGGTGCGTTCCACCTGCCCCAGCGGCACCACGATGCCCCGCACGAAGTACAGCCCGGACATGATCGTAAACAGCAAGATCGCCACCGCAAGGAACACACTGATAATGATGGCGTTTTTGACCTGCCGCTCCACCAGCACCAGACTGGTGACCAGCCGCAGAGCCGCCACGTCCTCGGCGTCGTAGGGCACCAGCGAGCAGGCCGCCATGACTATCTCGCCAGACTGGGTGCGGTACACCGCCACGCCCAGACCGTCCGGGCCGTTGAGCGCCTGCTCAAAGTCCTTACTGCTGACGATGCCCTCCGCGTCTGTACCGCTGGAGGAGGCGATCACGCCGCCGTAGCTGTCCAGCAGCATGAACTCGTATTTATCCTTATCGGCAAACTGTTCCACCATGCGCCGCAGCGCCAGACTGCGGCTGGCGGCAGCGCTCTGGGCGGTATCGCCGGTATACATTTTCAGCTGACCGGTCACCGAGGAGAACCGCCGGTACATAATTTGCTGCACGCTGCTATAATAGCCCCGGGTATAGCTGTACAGGAACATTGCCTCGGCCAGCAGCACCACCAGTACGGTGATAAGCAGGTTGCCCCGCAGCCAGCGGCGGGTGATACCGCTTCGCATAACAGTGTCCTCCTTTCGGTGAGTATCGATAATAAAAAGATATTTTTTGTGATTCAGGAAAGTCCGTAGGACTTTTCTGAATCACATTTTTATTCTTCCCACCGGTAGCCATAGCCCCACACGGTCATGATGTGGGTGGGGTGGCTGGGCTCGTCCTCCACCTTCATGCGCAGGCGGCGGATGTTCACATCCACGATTTTTACGTCGCCAAAGTAGTTCTCGCCCCAGACCCCTTTCAGGATCTTTTCGCGCACCAACGCAGTGCCCGGGTTGCGGAAGAACAGCTCCATGATCTGGAACTCCACCTGCGTCAGTTCAATGGGCTGACCGGCTTTCAGCAGCACGCGGCGGTTCTCGTCCAGCACGAACTCGCCGCTGGTCAACGTGCCCAGTGGGGTGTTCCCGTTGCTGTCCTCCTCCTTGGTGCGGATCACCCGGCGGCACAGCGCCTCCACACGCGCCAGCAGCTCGCTGACGCTGAAGGGCTTGGTCATGTAATCGTCTGCGCCGATGGACAAACCGCGGATCTTATCCTGCTCCTGCCCCTTGGCGCTGAGGATGATGATGCCGATCTGCTGGTCGGTGCGGCGGATGGTCTCGCACAGCGAGAACCCGTTCATGCCCGGCAGCATCACGTCCAGAATAGCGGCATCACAGCCGGGTTTCTGTGCCAGCAGCGGCAGGGCGGCTTCGGCGCTTTCGGCCTCCACCACCTCCATCCCCGCATGGCGCAGGTTCAGGGCGATCATATCGCGGATATTGGCTTCATCTTCTACAACAAGCACTCGTACCATGCAGCATCCTCCATTCCTTAATTCAGCAGATACAACGCCTTGGAAAGGCGGTAGTTCGTGTCAGAAAGCAAAACGTCCGGGCCCATTCTGGCCTGTACCTGACGGGACGCTACCACGCCCAGCCGGGTCCAGCCGGTGGAGTTGGCCGAGGTCCTTGCCAGCCGTACCGTCAGCACCAGCTGATCCTCGTCCACCGTGCGCAGCTCCACTGCGTTGTCATATTCCTCGCTGTCGGTCAGCTTCAGGTTGCCCTCCCACTCGGCGGGCAGTTCGATATAGCAGTTGGTCTCCTCGTCCAGCAGGCCAAAGCTTTTTTCCGGGTGGCTGCTGGTGTAGTCCATCCAGACGATAAAGTCCATGCGGCGGCTCTGGCTCAGGTTCAGCAGACCCGCCTCGTCCGGCTGGGTGGGGATCTCCACGATGCCGTCCCCGTCTAGGTCCCGGCTGACCAGCGTGGGCACGTTGCGCAAAGAGGCGTTATACAGCCGCTGGCTGCTGATCCGTGTGGCGGGCACCATCTGCTGGCTAGTCTCGTCGTAGCACAGCAGCACCGAGGCCAGATTGTTGCCAGAAATGCCGGTCCAGCCGTCCAGCACCAGATAGTGCCGTCCGTCCGCGCCCGCGCCCGCCGCCACCGAGGCGCAGCCGGAAAATTTATCTGCGGAAAGGCCGTTGACCGCCACCTGCCGGAAGCTGCCCTCGCGGTCTGCGGTCAGAAGTTCGATCTGCACACTGCCGTCCTCCTGTGTGGACATCAGGATCAGATCCTGACTGCTGCCGCCGGTGATATTTTCCACCAGATACTGCTCATACTGCTGTTCCAGAATGGTGGACAGGGTGCCCTTCTGATAGGAGTACACCGCCAGATAGTGGTCATTCTGGGCAGCGGTATAGCCCACCACCAGCTGGCAGCTGTCCGTATCCTGCAATTGGGCAAGGCTGACGTTCTCCACCGTTTCGGCAAGACCCTCCACGCTCTGGCGCACCTGCCAGCTTCCGGTGTCGTCCCGCTGCAAAATGGCCACGCAGACGTTGGCGGTCTGGGCGGTGGTATACAGCACCGCCGCATCCTGCTGACCATCGCCGTCCAGGTCCTGCAGCACAAAGGGGGAAAGCAGCTCGCCCTGAATAGGATATTTCAGCTGGGCACTCTCCCCCAGCCAGTCGTTCAGGGCAGTTTGCAGTGCGCCGTAATCGCCGGAAAGCTTCGGGGCACGCAGCAGTTCCTCTACCTGTGCCTTTTCGTTGGCCGGCAGCACGGTCTGGCAGCTGCACAGCACAAAGCACAGCAGCGTGCACAGCACCAGCCGCAGCCTGCGGGTTCTGTTCATACCGGTCAACCTCCTTCCGGGCATAAAATGCTATTTTCAGTATACCACACTTTGCGGATACAAAAAAGGGGGGTGGGACATATCCGGCAAGCTTGCGCGTGGGACGATTTTGAATGCGCGCCGCGACTGAGGGGGTAAACCACAAAAAAAGAAACCACTGCACAAAAGCTGTGCAATGGTTTCTCTTGTTACTGTATCAAACAGTCAGAGCAGGATCAGACGAGCTCCAGAACTGCCATCTCAGCTGCATCGCCGCGGCGAGCGCCGATCTTGATGATGCGGGTGTAGCCGCCGTTGCGGTCAGCGTACTTGGGGCTGATCTCGTCAAACAGCTTCTTTGCAACATCTTCCTTGGTGATGTAGGCGTAGACCTGACGCTTGGTGTGCAGGTCGCTGGCCTTACCCAGGGTGATCATCTTCTCGGCCATGGAACGAACGTCCTTAGCGCGAGTGACAGTGGTCTCAATCTTGCCATTCTCTAACAGGTAGGTAACC
>ENA-OZKY01000761-OZKY01000761.1-human-gut-metagenome-genome-assembly--contig:-NODE-761-length-10642-cov-5.959668_pt1 | contig 10642 bp, 5 predicted proteins | sample MGYA00244830_ERZ653773 | MGnify/ENA primary metagenome ERZ653773 (study PRJEB26926, sample SAMN06165206) | human gut metagenome | biome: ENVO:00009003; feature: ENVO:2100002; material: ENVO:00002003...
GTCAGCTCCTCGTCCACCTTGTGCAGCAGCACCTCGCGGGCGTCCTCCTGGCTCAAACCGGCCAGCGTTTCCAGACGCTCCATCTCCTTGGCGCGCAGAGCATCGATCTCTGCCAGACGCTCCTCGGCCTCGGCAGCGCGCTTTTTCAGCTCTTCTTCCTTCTTTTCCAGCGCCTCGGTCTTGCGGTCCAGCGCCGTCTCCTTCTGGTCGATGCGGTTTTCCTGGCGGCTGATCTCCGCACGGCGCTGCTTGATTTCCTTGTCGGCCTCTGCCTTCTGGGCATCGACCTCGGCTTTCAGACGGAAAGCCTCGTCCTTTGCTTCCAGAACCGCTTCCTTGCGCTTCTGGTCGGCGGTCTTGATCGCCTCGTTCACCAGCCGGGTAGCCTCGGCCTCGGCGCTGCCGATCTGGGCTTCGGCAGTCTTTTTACGGTTGTTGTAACCAATAAAATAGCCCGCAGCCACGCCGACAACAGCAACGATCAAGGCCACGATCACTCCGATCGCGGTCATTGCGTTCACTCTCCTTTGTTTCAATTCAATGCAAAATTAAAAGCAGGAGACGCTGCGCAGCAGGACACGGGCAATGATATAGAAAGAGCTTTCAATGCAAAAAGTGACACCAAAACCATACGCACCACCCAAAACCGGCGGCACGGGCAAAAGCATACGGCTTTTCTCTTTACGGTTCCATTTTATATCAAACAGGCACGCTTTGCCTGAAACGGGTACAGGGGTCACACAGAAACCTGCGTACAGCGTCTTTGATTCCATACTACTAAATATAGTACGAAACATTTGCCCGCTTGTCAAGAGGAAAACCCTGCCCGCAGAACATTTTGTGCAGAAAAACAAAAATAAGATGGCTGCGGCAGGCACCCCCTCAGTCATCGCTGCGCGATGACTGAGGGGGTGCTCTCCTTCAAACCAAAAGGGCTGCCCCGGAGAACGGAGCAGCCCTTCTGGTTTATGATGAAGAGAAGAAAATGAAGGAGAATAGCTTATTATTTGGCGGCTTTTTCGCCCTCCGGGAAGATGATCTTATTCACAAAGAAGAAGATGACCATGGAGATGCCGCCGTTGAGCACGGTGGTGCCGATGTTGTAAATAAAGTCCGGTACCAGCAGACCGGCCACTGCCACCCAGATGCAGTTGATGGAGTTGACGATGCAGGTAATGACGCAGAAGGCCAGCACATACCAGCCGATCTGTTTTGCCAGATTGCCCTTGCTGCGGAACACAAAATTGCGCTGGATGGGGAAGTTGATGCACTCGCCGATGACCATGGCGATCATGTAGGCGCAGAAGTAGGGCAGACCGCCGTGGGCGGCATCGTAGCCGAGGATGTTCCACTTGAAGGTCTCGCCGAACAGGGTAATGTCGATGCCCGGCCAGCCGAAATCCACCACCGGCAGGCTGGCAAAGGCCTTGGGCAGGAACTGCAGCAGCAGGTACTTGAACACGGTGATGAGGTTGGACACGATGACGAACAGGCCGCCCTCGCGCACCCACTTGGCAGCGGCGGGGTGCTTTGCCGCGAAGTTATTCCAGAAATTCATAGCCTGCTTCCTTTCAGCTGTTTTTCAAGCGCTCTTCCATGCGGCTGTTCAGCACGAGGTTCTTCACGGCCTCCACGATCACCCGCACAAGGCCGATGATCCAGAAGCCCTGCAGCTCCATCACGATGCCGTCCACCATGCCCATGCTGATGGCGCCGTTGGTCATTTTGGCCAGCGCACGCAGAGGCATATTGTACTGGAACAGGATGTTCAGGTCGGGCTTGCCCTTTTTGATGCTGCGGCGCAGCAGGGTGCCCAGCACGGCAGCCGCCAGCCAGCCGATGGGGCTGCGTCCGTGCCCCATCTCGCCCAGCGTCATGTTGCGGTCGATGCGTACTTTGTTCTCCGGGATGGGACGGCCCAGCAGCGCCTCAAACTCCGCGTCCGGCACGTTCTGCACCTGCGCAGTGCGGTAATGCTCCAGATTTTTGCCCGCGTAGGGGTCGGGTGCGCCAGTGCCCGCCACCGTGACGGCGGCAGTCAAGCGGATATCGGCGCTGGAAGCGCCCACCAGCAGCTGATAGCTGCCGCCCTCCACCTCCCAGCGGTCGGTCTTGACGTTCCAGTAGCGGAATGCCTTATCGTCCAGCGGGATGGTGACGGTCTTGCTCTCTCCGGCTTCCAGCTGCACCTTGGTAAAGCCCTTCAGCTCCTTGACGGGGCGGAAAACTTTTGCATCCGGCTTTGCCACATACAGCTGCACCACCTCGGCACCGGCACAGCTGCCGGTGTTGGTGACAGTCAGGGTCACGCCCTTTTCGTCTGCTTTCAGGTCACTGTACGCAAAGCTGGTGTAGCTCAGGCCGTAGCCGAAGGGGAAGGCGGTGGGCACACCGGCGGTGTCGTAGTAGCGGTAGCCCACATACAGACCCTCGCGGTACTCCACAGTGGGGCCGTCGCCGCCGAAATGCTCCTTTGCGGGGGTGTCGGCGTAGCTGCGCGCCCAAGTCTCAGCCAGCTTACCGCAGGGGTTCTGCGCGCCGGTGAGCACCTCGACCAGTGCGCCCGCACCGGCCTGACCGCCCAGACAGCCGTAGACCAGCGCCTTGCAGTCCTTGACCCATGCGCTTTCCAGCGAGGAGCCTGCACTCAGCAGCACCACCACGTTGGGGTTTGCCGCCGCCACAGCGGCCAGCAGTTCCAGCTGGTTCTCTGCCAGCTTCATGTCGGCGCGGTCGATGCCCTCGCTCTCCTTGATCTCGTCCAGACCCATGCACAGCAGCACCACATCGGCGTTCTTTGCCAGCAGCACCGCCTCGGCTTTCAGTGCCTCATCGGGTTTGCCCTGCCGGTCAAAGCCCTTGGCGTAGCCGACGCTGTTCAGGCCGCTCTCGGCAAGGCAATCCAAGAAGGAATCCACCTTGATGGAGTTGACGGCGCTGGAACCTGCACCCTGATAGCGGGGTGTCTGGGCAAAGTCGCCGATGACCGCCACCTTTTCCCCCTTTGCAAGGGGCAGCAGGCTGTTTTCGTTCTTCAGCAGCACGATGCTCTGGGCAGCAGCCCGGCGTGCCAGCGCGTGGTGGGCATCGGCATCGAACTTGCCGGGTGCGGCGTCCACCGCCGCTTTGGTGGTGAACACCAGCTCCAGCAGTTCCTCCAGCCGGGCGTCCACGTCCGCTTCGGTGATCTTGCCGGTCTGCACCGCCTTCATCAGCTCCCGGATGGCGTCCCCGCCGGGGGCGGGCATTTCCAGCGTAGAGCCGTTCTTTACGCCGAGAGCGTGGTCGTTGCTGCCGCCCCAGTCGGTGACCACTGCGCCGTCAAAGCCCCAGTCCTTGCGCAGGATATCCATGAGCAGGTGGGCGTTCTCGTTGGCGTAGGTGCCGTTGACAAGGTTATAGGCGGACATGATGGTCTTGGGCTGCGCCTCCTTGACCACCATCTCGAAGCCGGTCAGGTAAATTTCCCGCAGGGTGCGCTCGTCCACAATGGAATCCGAGGCCATGCGGCGCAGCTCCTGACTGTTCACGGCAAAGTGCTTGGGGCAGGCGGCAATGCCGTTTTTCTGGATGCCGCGGACGTAGGCCGCTGCCATCTTACCGGCAAGGTAGGGATCCTCCGAGAAATACTCGAAGTTGCGGCCGCACAGGGGGCTGCGCTTGATGTTCAGGCCGGGGCCCAGCAGCACCGACACGCCCTGTGCCGCTGCCTCCTCGCCCATGGCTGCGCCCACAGCCTCGCCAAGCTCCGGGTCCCAGCTGTTGGCCACGGTAGCCGAGGTGGGGAAGCAGGTGGCGGGCACACTGGGGTTCAGGCCCAGATGGTCAGCAGCGCCCGCCTGCTTGCGCACGCCGTTGGGGCCGTCCGACAGGGTAATGGCCGGGATGCCCTTGCCCGGCAGCGCCCGGGTAGTGAACACCGTGCCGCCGCTCAGCAGGGCGCATTTCTGTTCCAGACTCAGGCTGTTGATGATATCTGTGTATTTCATGGCATTTTCCTCTTTGCCTTTTCAAATCCAGAAAAGGCCCGCTGTTTTTCCGCAGCGGGCCTTTGGTCTGGTTTCAGTTCAGGTGCTGCAAACGTTCAGAGCGTCTTGCCTAAAATCAGGCGTTGACTTCCTCTTCCTTGCGCTTTGCATAGCCCTTTTTGACCACCAGAACTTCCAGTGCGATCAGAGCGGCTGCCAGCACAACATCCACACCGATCATCACCTTTTCCCAACCGGGCATACCGGGGTTCAGGTTCTCGGGGTAGTAAGCACGGGAGTTCGCCACAGTGTACAGGATGTTCTTGCAGGCCTGACGTGCGGACACCAGAGCGGTAGCGCTGGTGGTATCGGTCAGGTGGTTGGTCTCGGTGTCGTAGTTGACCAGGCAGAAGTCGCCGCCGTTGCGGATCAGGCGGTCAGAATCCTGATAGCCGTACACGCCGTAGTAGTCGGTCAGCACCATGCCCACGAAGCCCCACTCGCCGCGCAGAACATCGTTCAACAGGGCAGAGCAGTTGCCGGCGTAGGTGTTGCCGATGTAGTTGAAGGAGGACATGACGGCATGGCAGTCAGCTGCCTTGACGCAACGCTCGAAGGGCTTGAGGTAGATCTCGCGGATGGCCTGCTCGTTGGACCAGGTGCAGAGCATACCGCAGCGGTTGGTCTCCTGATCGTTCAGAGCAAAGTGCTTCATGAAGGCGTAGACGCCCTGCTCCTGAGAGCCCATGATGGCATTGGCAGCCATTGCGCCGGACAGCACGCCGTCCTCAGAGTAGTACTCGAAGTTACGGCCTGCGAAAGCGGAGCGGTGGATGTTCATAGCCGGTGCGTACCAGCCGGAAACGTCCATGTCGTCCGCCATCTTGCCGATGGAGGTGCCGAAGTCATGTGCCAGATCGGTGTTCCAGGTAGCTGCGATCATCACAGCGGAGGGGAAGCCAATAGAGCCCTGCTGGGTGAAGTTGTTGTTGATGGAGGCGGGGCCGTCGCAGTCGATGGCCTGAACCTTACCAATAGAGGAAACGGCAACGGACTGGTAGCCGCCCAGAGCGATCAGGCTGTCCATATCGGATACGGTCAGCTGATCGAGGAAGGTATCCCACTGGGCGTCGTTGTAATCCACGCCCACCATGTCCTTCAGCTTCAGGCCGTTCTTGGCACCGGTGGTGGGTGCTACATCGTCGGCGTTGTTGAAGTCCTCGGGGTTCCAGTTGGAGTTGTTGTAGAAGGTTGCCTTAGCCTCTGCCGGCAGTTCAAAGTCTGCGGGAGCAGCGGTAGCCTCGGCGTAGTTGGCAAAGCCGTTTGCGCGGGACAGGTAGGTCACGTTGCCCTCGGCAAAGTCAAACTTGTTGTCGGCGACCTCCACATCGCTCTCACGCTTGTTGGAAGCGTCGTAGACGATGTCGGAAGCCACATTGTAGACCTTGGAATCCAGAACGGTGTGGGAGTCGGCGTTGATGCTGATGACGTAATCGCCCTTTTCCAGCACATAGCAGCCCTTGCCGTAGGTGTCGTAGGAAGCCATATCCTCGGCCTTGAAGGTAACGGTGACGTTCTCGGAAGCGCCGGGAGCCAGCTCAGAGGTCTTTGCAAAGCCGATCAGGTTTGCAGAAGCCTTCTCAATGCCGCCGTTGGTGTACGGAGGATTATAGTAGACCTCCACGACTTCCTTACCGGAGGCAGAACCGGTGTTGGTGACGGTGACATCCACAGTGATGGTGCCGTCAGCCTCGGTAACGCTGTTCAGGGTCTGGGTGAAGGTGGTGTAGCTCAGGCCACGGCCGAAGGGATACACCACAGTCTTGTCGTAGTCGATGAGGCCCTCTGCGGCAGCAGTCTCGTAGAACTTGTAGCCCACATAGATGCCCTCAACATAGTTGACAAAGGCGGGGATGGTATCAGCACCAAAGGAACTGGCCTTGAACTCGTCCATGTTGGTGTAGGTGAAGTTGCCAAAGTTGTTCGCGGTGGGGGTCTGGGTCAGGTCGTACACAAAGGTATCAATGGTACGGCCGGAGGGGTTCACATCACCGCAGAGGATGGAGCCCAGTGCGTTGAAGCCGCTCTGACCGGTGCCTGCGCACCAGACAACGCTCTTGATCTGGCTGTAATCCTTGACCCAGCCCAGCTCCATGGCGTTGGCGCCGTTGTAGACCACAACGACCTTATCAAAGTTCTTGCAGACCAGATCGATCATGTCCTTCTCGGTCTTGGACAGCTGCAGGTAGTGGTCGCCGGGCTCAAAGTCGTTGTAGCTGTGGCCTGCGTCGTAGGTGACCTGAGACACATCGGTGGGCAGGTCAGCACCCTCGCCGCCCACGCGGGTGATGACGACCATGGCAGTATCAGAGAAAGCCTTGGCGTTGTTCATCATCTCGTCGGTGTACTGTGCAGCCTCCGGCTCCGGCAGGGTCCAGTCCTGAGAGAACATACCCACCACCGGGCGGTCTGCACGGTAGGAGGTGTAGAAGTCGGAGAGCTCGGTGTTCAGCTCAAAGCCGGCATTCTTCAGGCCCTCCAGCAGGGTGACGGTGGGATAAGCATCGGACAGCGCACCGGAACCGGTGCCGCCGTAGCAGGGGTTGGTGGAAGCCCAGCCAAAGACGTTCAGCTTGCTGTTCTTGGCCATGGGCAGGGTGCCATCGTTATCCAGCAGGACGATGCCCTCGTCGGCAATGTTCTCGCACAGCTGGGTAGCGGATGCCACGTTCTCCTCGCTGACCTTGCCGCCGCCGGTGGCAAGGGTGACCATGGAGTACATGGGGCCGGTCAGGATCAGGTTCACGGTGATAGCCAGCGCCAGCACCATGCCCAGACCCGCCTGCCAGCGGATCAGATACTTTTTGGACTTGCTCTGCTTACGGCAGGCGATCATGACTGCGATCAGCAGAACTGCTACGACACCAAAGCCGATCAACTGCGATTTGATCGAGTTGAGAACCTTGATGACGTCATCCATATTGATGGACAACATAGTTTTCTCCTCCTTGTTTCGTCGAATCGGACAACGGCAGGGGACGCCCCTGCCAGCTTCGCTTTATGATACCAGAAATTGCCGGAGGATTTTCAATTTGTTCATAAACTGTCGCTTTGAACGCACAATTTGCAAAAGTTACAATAATGTTTCAAATTTTATTGTGCTAATATACAAATATTGCCGCATTATATTTGTGCACCCTGCCAGACAACAAAAAACGGCAGGGGATACCTGCCGTAAAAATATTATTGCTTTTGGGGCAGCGGAAATAAGATCCGCAGGGTGCACCAGTTGTTTTCCCAGTGCAGCGTCATGCTGCCGCCGTGCTGCCCGACGGTGGTGCGGACGCTTTTCAGGTCTGACCCCTGCTGCGGCAGACCGTCCGCATCCAGTGCGGGGGCGGCCTCTGTATAATGCTCGAACCGCAGCATGGCAAAGCCACCCTGACTGTACACCGCCACCTTGATCAGCCGCTTTTCGGGGTCCGGCTCGGCGCGCACGGCGGCAATGGCGTTGTCCAGCGCCACGCCCACGATGGTGCACAGCTCCCGGATGGTGAGAAAGCCCAGCATCCTGCCGTCCGCTACGCTGGTGATGGTGATATTCTCCTGCTGGCATTCCATGGTCTTGGCGGTGAGCAGGGTATCCAGCACCGGGTTGCCGGTCTTGTTCTCGGCCTCGTACTGGCGGATGTTCTGCTCCATGGCGGCAATGGCAGCGTTCTGCTTGGTCTGGTCCTGCTCCTCCCGGATGCGGGCAAGCTGGACTTTCAGTTCATGGTACCGCCGGTTGATGAGGTTGATGCCCTCCTTGCTGCGCTTGTACTGCTCGTACTGGCGGTGCAGTACCTCGTCCATGGCGGCAAGCTCGCTGTGCAAAGCGTTCTCCTGCAGCTGCTCGTGCTGCACGGTCAGGATCAACACGCCGGAAAAATCCACCAAGGTGCGGATGGAAAAAATGCTCATGTTGATCTCGCTGCCCGGCAAAAAGCCCAGATTGCTCACCGCAAAGGCGGTCAGCGCCAGCATGACCGCCGTCAGGGCGGCGCTGCCGCCGATCTGTAAGTGCCCGGCGGGCTGGGGACGGCGGTGCTGCAGATAGCACATGATGCCGAACAGCGCCCCATACACCAGCGCCAGCAGCAGCAAAGACAGCGGCTCCCATGGGCCGCGGGCGGGCCAGAGGGCGCAGTGCAGCTGCCACTCCACGCTGGCAGCAAGCTCTGCCAGAATAAACGCCCGTGCGCAGTGATACCCGGCTTCCAGCAGAGTGATGCTCCACACGCCCCATAAATATAGATAGGAAAGCCCGATGGCCGTTACCATGCAGGGGATCCAGAGCCCGCCGGGCACATCGCCCGTCAGCCCCAGAAAGGCCGACAGCACCGCCGCCCACAGCAGGGTGATACCCCCGGTGACCGCTCTGGAAAAGCGGGGCGCAAGCGCCGGGGTGAACAGCAACACCGCCAGACACTCGGCAAGGGCGGTGTACAGCCGTGGGATATCCGGCAGCGCGGTCATGAGCCTTCACCTCCGATGTAGTCGGTCAGTGCGGCAAGAAAGCCCTTGCGCTTGGGGCGGCTGACCTGCAGCTCGCAGGGGCCCACCTGTACGGTGCTCTGCCGCAGCTCCCGCACCTGTGCCAGATTGACAAGGTAGCCGCTGTTGCACCGGGCAAAGGGGCAGTCTGCCAGCTTTTCCTCAAAGGCCTTGAGGGCGCCGGGGGCAGAAAAATCGCCCTCGTCGGTGTAAAAGTGCACCCGGTGCCCCTCGCTTTCCAAGTAATAGATGCTTGCGGTGTCCAGACGGCGCAGCCCGCCCTCCACCGGCACGGTCAGGTAGTGCTTTGCCCGCTTTTCCAGCCGGGCAACCGCCTTGAGCAGCTGCTGCGAAAAGGCAAAGTAGGGCACCGGCTTCAGCACATAGTCCAGCGCTCCCACCGAGTAGCCCCGGATGGCGTACTGCGCCATATTGGTGATGAAGATCAGGATGACGTCTGCATCCATCTGCCGGATGCGCTCTGCCGTGGTCATGCCGTCCAGATGCTTCATCTCCACATCCAGAAAAATAATGTCGTAGACCGCGCGGTAATCCTCCAGAATATCCACGCCGTCCGCAAAGACCGTCACTTCAAACTCTGTCCCGTACTGCCGGGTATACCGCCGGACATACTCCTGCAATACCCCCTGCACCTCCGCGTCGTCCTCTACGATCGCCACCCGGATCATGACCGCACCTCCCCTTTGTGGAACTGTTACGGCTCTATTATAGCGCAATCACGTCCGGTTTGCCAAGGGGCACTCCGCAACAAAGGGCAGGGCAGCCCCCAGCTGACCACCGTGGACGTGAACCCCTACCAGCTGGGCATGGAGGCTGCCAGCCAGACCATCAACCACATTGAGAACCCGAACCTTCTGGCCACAAAGATCATCGTGCCGCACAAGCTCATCCCCCGGGAGAGCTGCTGCCCGCCGGAGGAGCAGCGCTAGGAAGTGCTTTTTCAGCAATACAGTGTCCGCTTCCGGGAGCTGCCGCGCAGCGCTTGCTATACTGCCCCCAGAGTAGACAGCGTAAAAAACGCCGCATCCACCGGGGGTATTTTTATGCCCAAAAAACACAAAAGAATGCCCGCCCACCTGTGGAAAACCACGGTGGGCGGGCATTTTATGGTTTATCGTTTGCGCGCTGTAAAAGCGTTCAGAGGGCGGTGGGCTGGGGTACCAGCCGGAAGAGCATTACGGGCAGCGCGCTGTTTGCAAAATCCAGCGTAAGGATGATCGTTCCGCGCTCTGTTTCAAAAGGCAGCTCCGTCTGTGTGCCGTCCGGGGCAATGCGCACAAGCGTTTTGCCTTCCAGCAATCCGGCGGGCAGCGCGAGCCTTACCCGGCCGGTGGGCTGCGTCAGGCTGCCTGCGGTTTCAAAGGCCACACTCAGGTATTCCCCATTCGTCCGTGCAGTCACATCCTCCGCAGAAAGACTGCCGCTGTTAGCCCACGCCGTTGCTGCTTCGATCTTTTCCAGCTGCGCGGCGTTTTCTGCCTGCCCGCACACGGGGCAGAAGATCAGCGTTTCGCCTTCCGCAGTGCGGAAAGTAAACTTCCGGCAATCCGTGCTGCCGATGTGCGCACAGCCATCTCGCAGACAATCGGCGCTCTGAGAGCCGGTTCCGTTCGGGGACCATGCACCGAACTGGTGTCCCAGCTGATCGGTCGGGTTTGCGGTGTAGCTGTCTTTGCAGCGGCTGCAAGTAAAGATGGTATAGCCGTCCGTTTCACAGGTAGGCTCTACGGTAACAGCCTGATAATCATGGTTCAGCGCGGGCAGCTCCACATAGGTGGTATAGTCGCAGCGGGAGCAGGTTTCGTAAGCGTTCCAGCCCTTTTCCGTACAGGTGGCGGCTTTTGCTTCGTGCTGCTCCAAATTATGGTTCAGTGCGGGCAGCTCCACATAGGTGGTGGTATAGTTGCAGCGGGAACAGGTTTCGTAAGCATTCCAGCCGATTTCCGTACAGGTAGGGGCTTTTGCTGCGTGCTGCTCCAAATCATGGTTCAGCGCGGGCAGCTCCGCATAGGTGGTATGGTCACAGCGGGAGCAGGTTTCGTAAGCATCCCAGCCGGGTTCCGTACAGGTAGGAGCTTTTGCTGCGTGCTGCTCCAGAGCATGGTTCAGTGCGGGCA
>ENA-OZKY01000765-OZKY01000765.1-human-gut-metagenome-genome-assembly--contig:-NODE-765-length-10622-cov-5.469859_pt1 | contig 10622 bp, 11 predicted proteins | sample MGYA00244830_ERZ653773 | MGnify/ENA primary metagenome ERZ653773 (study PRJEB26926, sample SAMN06165206) | human gut metagenome | biome: ENVO:00009003; feature: ENVO:2100002; material: ENVO:00002003...
AGATTAGCGAGTGTCTCGTGGGCTCGGAGATGTGTATAAGAGACAGCAATTTGCAACAGAAGGGTGGTCAGGAAGTAGTATGTCAAATGTCATCGTTAAAGAAAACGAGTCTTTAGATAGCGCATTACGCAGATTCAAGAGAAACTGTGCTAAGGCAGGCATTCAGCAGGAAATTCGTAAGAGAGAACATTACGAGAAGCCAAGCGTAAGACGTAAGAAGAAGTCAGAAGCAGCTAGAAAACGTAAGTTCAACTAATAATTAATATTTTTGACATGAGAGAGCGGTGCTTAGGCATCGCTCTTTTTGGATTTATAATAAAAAATCCGGTTTTGCTGGAAAGTCTCAATTATAAACTTAACAGGATACTTAATTTTGAAGCAACAAATCACAACTATTTCAGACAACATATAACGGATATTAAAGAGAGTCTTATTAAAGAATTAGAAATAGGAAATATAATGACAGACTAAAATCATACTTTAAAGGATAACAGCATAGAATATAAAAAGATTTTGGAAGTCTGCTTATATGGTCGATTTTATCAGCAGCGGTATAAGGCTCGGACAGATGTGTGATCTTAGCAGAGATGTTGTTGCAGGACTTCCTGTTATATCAATGCTGGGTGACTGCGAGGTTTTTATAGAGAATTACAGGGGGATACTTGAGTATTCAAGCGAATATCTTAAGGTTTCTACGAAAATAGGTAATATAAGAGTGAGCGGGAGCAATCTTGTGATATACCATATGAATCAGGACGAAATCCTTCTTAGGGGACGCATTGGCAAAGTTTCTCTAAAAGGAGAGGCTGATGAAAAGGATACATAATTATATTGTTATTGAAATATCCGGATGGGAGCGGGAAAGGTTCGTTAATCTGTGCTGCAGGCGCGGGATTACATTATATAACTGCCAGTGTGTGAAAGAGACAATAAGAGCGAGAATAACAAGACAGGATTATTTCAAGACTAAGGAAATGCGAAGAAAATGTCATGTTCATATTAAAGTTTTAAAGAAACATGATATAGAGTTTCTTTTTGCAAGATACAGAAGAAATTATTCGATAATTGCTGGCTTTGCCACTGCATTTGTATTGATGTTCATTGCCAGCAGATTCGTGTGGAGTATTGAATTTGACGGAAATTACATATATACAGATGATTCAATGCGTAGGTTTCTTAAAGAGCATGGCATCAACACAGGTGATAAAGTTAAGAATATAGATACAGAAAATATCGAGAAGGCAATTAAAAATGAACTGTCGCAGGTTACATGGGTTAATGTACGGATTGAGGGAAATATTCTGAAAGTCAGTATTGATGAATCTAAAGCTGATGAGCTACACAGCACCACTAATGATGGCAATATAATATCAGGATATTCCGGTGTTATTGAATACATTATAACCAGAAGCGGAACACCGAAGGTCACTGTTGGTGACGAGGTATCAGAAGGCGACATACTTGTTGAGAATACATTGTATGTTCCTGATGATTACGAGGAGAATATACAGCAATTTCAGACGCAGGCTCAGGCGGATATTCTGATAAGAACGCAGTTATCATGGGATAATGAGATAAATGCGGTATATGCCGATAAAATATATACTGGACGAAAGATGACGACATATGCTATAAGCATAGATAAATATGAAATTTCTCTCGGCTTTCCACGACATTTAAAAGAGTATGACAAGGTTGTTAATGAGGGGAATATAAAGATTGGTAATCTGATTGCACTTCCTGTATCTGTACAGAAGATTACTCTTAATGAGTATAAGGAAAATGAGGCTGAGTACAGTGAGGAGGAAGCAGCGGCTATTCTTAATGAAAAAGCTGAGAGATTTATAAAACATTTGAAAGAAAATGAAGTGCAAATAAATGATTATCATGTTAATATAGAAAGAAGCGGGGATAAGTATATTGCACATGCTGATATTGATGCAACTGTTCCTGCGGATTTTGATGTTAGAAAGGTGGAGACATCTGATGAGTGAGGTAGAGAGTCTTATTAATATACCGGTAGAACACTGCTCCAATATATTTGGACAGTTTGATGAATATGCGAAGGTTATAGAGAAAACACTTAAAGTTACGATTATTGTAAGAGACAGCTCTGTGAAGGTTATAGGTGCAGAGGCAGCAGTGCAGAGAGCATCAGGAGTACTTAATTATCTGTATGAGCTGTCTAAGAGAGGCAACCAGATTACAAGACAGAATGTTGATTATTCCATTGCACAGTCATTTGAAGAAAAGGCTGATTCGCTGATTGAGATTGATTCTGATACAGTGTGCAGGACGATTGCAGGAAGGCCTATCAAGCCTAAGACATTCGGACAGAAGGAGTATGTTGATGCCATTAGGGATAAGATGATTGTGTTCGGAGTAGGACCGGCAGGAACAGGTAAGACATATCTTGCAATGGCGATGGCTATTAATGCATTTAAGAATAATGAGGTCAATAAGATTATTCTTACAAGACCGGCGATTGAGGCAGGTGAAAAGCTTGGATTCCTGCCGGGAGATTTGCAGAGCAAGGTTGATCCGTATCTCAGACCTCTGTATGATGCACTTTTCCAGATTATGGGTGCAGAGAGCTTTAATGCCAATATGGAAAAAGGTCTTATCGAGGTTGCACCGCTTGCATATATGAGAGGTCGTACACTTGACAATGCATTTATTATTCTTGATGAGGCACAAAATACAACACCTGCACAGATGAAGATGTTTCTTACACGAATAGGATTCGGCTCAAAGGTTGTTGTTACAGGTGATATGACACAGAAGGATCTGCCAAGGGATACCGTGTCAGGTCTTGAGGTTGCGACTAAGGTTTTATCAAAGGTTGAAGAGATAGCATTTATAAAGCTTACTAATAAAGACGTTGTAAGACATCCTCTTGTACAGAAGATTGTCAAGGCATACGAGGATTACGAGGAGAATCAGGCTAAGGCTGCCAAGAGAAGAGAAGCAAGAAAGGGAAGTCAGACAGGAAGGAGAAAAGATTGATATGACTATTAATATAGAGTACGAAGCCGAGGAAAAACTTGACTTAGATTATGAGAAGATAATTACTGATGTTGTCAATGAGGCGGTTGATTATGAAAAATGTCCTTATGAAGCAGAGGTTAATGTAACAATTGTTGACAGTGAATCTATCCACGAGATTAATAAGGAATACAGAAATATTGATTCTCCGACAGATGTACTTTCATTTCCGGGAGTTAATTATGTTACACCTTCGGATTTTGATGCAATTGAGGACGAGTTAGAAAACAATGCTGAGGATTATTTCAATCCTGATACAGGAGAGCTTCTTCTTGGAGATATTGTTCTGTGCGTTCAGAAGATTAAGGAACAGGCGGACAAGTATGGTCATTCTGAAAAAAGGGAGTTGGCATTTCTTACAGCACACAGTATGATGCATCTTTTTGGTTATGACCACATGACACCAGAAGAAAGTGCAGTTATGGAAGCAAAGCAGAATGAAGTACTTGAAAGACTTGGAATTACCCGTTAAGAGGTGACATATATGACAGATAATGAACTTGTTGCTAAAGCTAAAGAGGCACTTGAGAACTCATATTCACCGTATTCACATTTTGCAGTTGGTGCGGCACTTTTAAGTACTGATGGACAGGTATTTACAGGCTGTAATATTGAGAATTCTTCTTTCGGGGCTACTAACTGTGCAGAAAGAACTGCAATATTTAAGGCGGTCAGTGAGGGTGTAAAGGATTTTAAGGCGATTGCTATTGTATGTTCAGGAGACCAGCCTGCTTATCCGTGTGGAATATGCAGACAGGTGATGTCTGAATTTTTCAATCCTGATACAAGAATTATTGTTGAGGAAGGCGGCGGGCTTAAGACTTATACAATGAGTGAAATTCTGCCAGACAGCTTTTCGTTATAGTATAATATTGCTTATAAATGTTAATACTTCCCAGTAAGGACAACTTACAGGAGGGAGTATTGATGAATAAGAAATCATTCTGGCTTTATGTTGTGATTATGACTATGGCTGTAATAGCTGTAGTACTTGCAATATTTATACTTGTTGTAACAGATAATAAGAAGCCTTCTAATCAGCATTTTAAAGAAGAAGTAAGCTCGCAGGTGACTAAAGTAACTGAAAGTGAAGAGTACCAGTATGTGCTTAAGTACGAAAGAGAAACTTTAAGAATATACAGAAATATTGCGGATGAAGGACGAGAAGTGTTCTATGATTATGCAGATATTAACATTGATTCACTTCCGGATGATATAAGAGAAAGACTGACTAAAGGGATATATTTTGAAGGAGAAGCACAGCTGTATGATTTTCTGCAGACATATAGCAGCTAGAAAGGATATACATTTACATGGTTAAGATTATTTCGGACAGTACAAGTGATTTGACTAAGGAACTTATAGACAAGCTTGATATATCGGTTATTCCGCTTCACATTCTGCTAGGCAATGATGAATATAGGGATGGAATTGATATTACGCCAGATAAGATATATGAATGGGCAGATGAGAATAAGACAACACCTAAGACATCGGCGGTGTCTATTGATGATACAATAGAGATGTTTAAATGTGTTCTAGAAGAGGATAGGGATATTGTCGCATTTGCATATCAGAGGATATGTCAACTACAGCTAATGTGTTCAGACTTGCGGCAAGAGAGCTTGAGGCAGAGGACAGGATTCATGTAATTGACTCTGAGAATCTGTCTACAGGAATAGGACATCTTGTTGTCGAGGCTGCTGTTATGGCAGGAAAAGGCATGTCTGCAGCTGACATTGAGAAGAATATATTAGAATTAAGACCGAGAGTCAGGGCAAGCTTTGTTGTCGATACGCTTACTTACCTTCACAGAGGAGGAAGATGCAGCGGACTGGCTGCCATGGCTGGCGGTGTACTTAAACTTCATCCAAGAATTGAAGTTAATAATGGAAAGATGAATCCTGGAAAGAAGTACAGAGGACGCATGAAGAATGTTGTACTGGATTATGTTAAGGATATGGAAGAAGACCTTAAGAAGGCTAAGAAAGACCGTGTATTCATTACACACTCTGGCTGTGATAAAGAGATAGTTGATGAAGTAAAGAATTATCTTAAACAGCTTGATGTGTTTGATGAAATATATGAAACAAGGGCAGGCGGTGTTATATCTTCTCATTGTGGTCCGGGAACATTAGGAGTTCTTTTTATTGCAGGTGAGTAATTTCAGGAGAAATGTATGGCTAAATTTACGAAAAAAGCGATAATGGACTGTTTTCTTAATATGCTAAAGCGTAAGAATATTGACAGGGTAACGGTTACAGATATATGTGAGGAATGTGGAATTAACAGGAATACATTTTATTATTATTTCAGTGATATATATGATGTGCTTGACAGTGTTCTTATAGAAGAGACAGAAAAGAATATTGATATTACGGAAGATGCAACTTTTTATGAGACATATAGTAAGGCAGCTTCTGTTATTATTGAGTATCGTGCAGCAGTTATTCATGTGTATAATTCCAGAAACAGAGATATTATTGAGAAATATCTGCATAATACAACAGAATATCTTGTTGGACTTTTTGTTAAGAAATATTCTAAAGACCATAAGCTTACAGAAGATGACAGAGAGTATATAACATGCTTTTACAGCTATTCTATTGTTGGAATTGTGTCAAGATGGATAGGTGATGGAATGCCGCCATATGATAAAGATCTTATTAAGCGTTTTTCTGAATCATTTGATGCAACGATTGATACAATGATTAATCTGTGTGAAGCTAATAATTAGTTATTAAAAACAGACAAAACATGTAAAGTGTTCGATTTTGGGACAAAGTACATGCTTTGCCTGTTTTTTTATTTAGAGAAAAAATGTATGCTAAATATAATAAAAAACGGCAAAAATAAATAAGAAAGCACAGAAAGGTGGAAAAGATTATGAGCAAAAAGGCGTTAAAACTAGGAGCAGCTTCTATTCTTGCACTGGGGGCAGGTGCGGCAGTTGTATCAAAAAAGAACAAAAGGGATGAACAGAGGAAGGTAACTAAAGACATTCAGAAAAGAGCACATGAGGAGTTCCGAAATACTGAAAGAGGGAAATATACTAAGAATAGAAAGGGGATATATTACTCTAATGGTAACTATGAAGCATTTGCAAGACCGGAAAAACCAGAAGGAGTTGATGATAAATCAGCTTATATTGTAGGAAGTGGTCTTGGTGCATTAGCTGCAGCGTGCTTTCTTGTAAGAGATGGACAGATGAAGGGTGAGAATATTCATATACTTGAGGCTATGGATATTGCAGGCGGTGCATGTGATGGAATTAATGATCCTACAAGAGGTTATGTAATGCGTGGCGGACGAGAGATGGAGAATCATTTCGAATGTCTGTGGGATTTGTTCAGAAGTATTCCGTCTATTGAGACTCCGGGAGTTTCTGTACTTGATGAATATTACTGGCTTAACAAGCATGATCCTAATTATTCTCTTTGCAGGGCAACTGTAAACAGAGGTGAAGATGCACATACAGATGGCAAATTTAATTTAAGCCAGAAGGGCTGTATGGAAATAATGAAGCTGTTCTTCACTAAAGATGAGGATTTGTATGATAAGACAATTGAAGATTTCTTTGATGAGGAAGTTTTTGATTCAGATTTCTGGCTGTACTGGCGTACGATGTTCGCATTTGAAAACTGGCACAGTGCGCTTGAGATGAAACTTTATATTCAAAGATTTATCCATCATATAGGCGGACTTCCTGATTTCTCAGCATTGAAGTTTACCAAGTATAACCAGTATGAATCACTTATCTTGCCTATGCAGAAATACCTTGAAGATGCAGGTGTTGAGTTCAGGTTTAACACAAGAGTTGATAATGTAATCTTTGATTTCAGGGATGGAAAGAAGATTGCAAAGACTATTGAATGTACTGTAAAAGGTGAGACTAAGTCAATTGATCTTACTGAGAATGATTTGGTGTTCGTTACTAATGGAAGCTGTACAGAAGGTACTATATACGGTGACCATACACATGCACCTGTAGGTAATGCAGAGGTAAGAACAAGCGGTTGCTGGAGTCTGTGGAAGAATATTGCAGCACAGGACAGTTCATTTGGACACCCAGAGAAGTTCTGTGGTGATATATCAAAGTCTAACTGGGAGTCTGCAACTGTTACAACAAGCGATGAGAAGATTATTTCTTACATTAAGAAGATAAGTAAGAGGGACCCAAGAACTGGAAATGTTGTTACAGGCGGAATTGTCAGCTGTAAGGATTCAAGCTGGCTTTTAAGCTGGACAATTAACAGACAGGGACAGTTTAAGGAACAGAAGAAGGATGAGGTGTGTGTATGGGTATACAGCCTGTTTACTGATGTTGATGGTGATTATATCAAGAAGCCTATGAAAGAGTGTACAGGTGAAGAGATTACAGCAGAATGGCTGTATCATCTTGGCGTTCCTGTTGAAGAGATTGATGAGCTTGCTAAGAACCACTGTAACACTACACCAACAATGATGCCATTTATTACTGCATTTTTCATGCCAAGAAGAAAAGGCGACAGGCCTGATGTTATTCCTGATGGATGCGTTAATTTTGCATTTCTTGGACAGTTTGCTGAGACTCCGAGAGACACAATATTTACGACAGAGTATTCAGTCAGAACTGCAATGGAGGCTGTATATGGACTGCTTGGCGTAGACAGAGGTGTTCCTGAGGTCTGGGGCAGTGTATATGATGTAAGAGACCTGCTAGATTCATCTGTTAAGCTTATGGATGGCAAATCTCCATTAGAGATTGATTTAGGACCGTTTAATGTTATCAAGAAGGTTGTCTTAAAGAAGATAAAAGGAACTGTTATTGAAAAAGTGCTAAAAGACCATGATGTAATTAAAGATTATATGAAATATTAGTTGAAATATTAGCTGAAATGTGTTGAAACATGAAGGGATACCAGTTAAACTTATGGCTGGTATCCCTTTTTGCAGGGAAATAATACATCAGGAGATAAAAGTGAAAAAGACTATAATATTAACTTTGTTATTGATAACAGCCCTGGCTGCAAATGGATGCGGCAATAAGAAAAATGTAACAGACATGAAAGATAAAGAAACTAATGTCTCAGCGGTACAACAGGAAACAACACAGTTAAGCACACAGGAGACAACTACTGGACTGACAATGGATTCTGAAACACAGCAGGAAGAGACAACAGAAGAAGAAAACAAGACAGTTGTGGCAACGGAGGTTACGGATTCTTCACAGACTGTATATGAGACAGCACCCCAGGTAGTAGAGCCAGATAATAACAGCTTTGCAGCGGGTTATGCAGCAGCATCACAGTATTCCCAGCTTGTAATTGTCCAGTCGAATGGAACAAATGCAACTGTAACTATGCATGAACTGCAGGATGGCGTATGGACTGAGATTTTAAGGACAGATGGATTTGTAGGTTCTAATGGAGTTGGTGAGGCGAGTGAGTTTACATCAGCTACACCACAGGGAACATTTCCGTTGTATTTTGCATTTGGAATTAATCCGGATCCGGGAACGAAAGTTCCTTATCTTCAGGTAGATGAATATGATTACTGGGTAGGAGATTCGTCTTCTCCTTTGTATAATCAGTATGCAAGAGCTGATTCTGATACAGACTGGGACAAGAGTAAGTCTGAAAGAATAATTGATTATCCGACAGCTTATGGGTACTGTCTGTTTATTGGATATAACATAGAAGGTGTTCCGGGAAAAGGAAGCTGTTTTTTCTTACATTGCTCTAATGGAAGACCAACGGCAGGCTGTGTATCAGTACCAGAGTCTGATATGGCATTTATATTAAGAAATATAGGCGAGGATTGTGGGATAGTGATTGAGTAATCACTATCCCAATGCTATATCAAGAACCATCATAAGTGCAAATCCTACAGCGGCACCTATAGTTCCTATATTGCTGTGTTCGCCGTTCTGTGATTCAGGAATAAGTTCCTCTATTACAACATACATCATAGCTCCTGCTGCGAAAGAAAGCAGATAAGGAAGAACAGGCGTGATAATACCAGCAATAAGAATTGTTATGAATCCGCCGACAGGTTCAACAACACCAGAAAGCACTCCGCATATGAATGCTTTCTTCTTACTCATGCCTTCACTGCATAATGGCATTGATATAATTGCTCCTTCTGGAAAATTCTGTATTGCAATACCAATTGCAAGAGCCATTGCAGCAGTAGCAGTTATTCCTGAATCTTTCATCATTGCACCGGCGAATGCAACACCGACTGACATACCCTCAGGAATATTATGTAATGTCACAGCAAAAAGCATCATTGTAGTTTTGGATATGGAATTGGTTCTAATACCTTCCTGATTTCTGCTTTCAATATGCATATGTGGAATGACAGTATCAAGAAGCAGAAGAAAGAATATTCCTGCGAGAAAACCAACCAGTGCAGCCAGCCATTCCGGAGCACTGCTTCCTTTTGACATATCTATAGATGGTATCAGCAAAGACCATACTGATGCGGCAATCATAACTCCTGCCGCGAATCCTAAAAGCATTTTCTCAAACTTTGGAGCAATCCGTTTTTTTAAGAAGAACACCATGGCAGAGCCAAGAGATGTTCCGATAAAAGGAATTGCTAATATTATGAATTCAGACATAAAAGCTCCTTTCTATGTAAGTTAGGCATAACTAACATTATTATTATAGCATTTAAGGGTTTATATTACAAATGTTTTATCGAAAGAGAGTGATAATATGCCAAAAGTTACCTGTAACGACTTTCTGAAATAAAAGTTTCCTACAACGACTTTTTGTGATAGAATGTTTCTATACAAGTTGGAGGTGTCAGATATGGGGAATGTAGTTGATAAAGGAACCAGCTTTTTGTTTCATGTGAACAGGTATGTGGCAGGTAGTGAAACTGACATGTATAAACATGGATATGCGGAGCTTTTATATGTGTCTGATGGAAGCCTTACTGAGCATGTATGTGGGGATAAGGTGCATATAAAGAAAGGCGATGTATGCTTTATTAATTCGGGGTGCGTACATAAGGAAAGCTTTGAGGAAGATGACACATTTGTAATAAGACTCGAAGTGTCAGATGAGATTATTAATGCGGTTATAAGTAATGCTATGGCGGATAAACAGGCGGTGGATTATATTAAAGAGCTTGTTAAAGTGTTAAAGAACAGCGGATATATACATTTTGGCTATAAAGATGATTATGATAATGAGCTTAAGGATATGCTTACTGCTATGATAAGCGAGTGTGGTGTGGCGGATATGGCGTCTGCATATATATGTCAGGGGCTTATGCTTAGGATTCTGTGGCGGCTAGGAACAGTATATGAGTATGCACAGTCAAGATACATAAGAAAGAAAATTAACTGGCTTTTGCATCAGGAAATTACAGATTTTATTGAAGATAATATGAAAGATGTTACAATAGATATGCTTGTTGAAAGATTCGGTTATCAGGAGGATTATTTCAACAGGTTTTTAAAGGCACAGACAGGTATGACTTTCACGGAATATCTGCAGGATTGCAGATTGAACAAATCGGCCATTCTCTTAAAAGAAGATTCAATGGATGTTGATGCTGTCTCTTATACACATCTGACGCTGCCG
>ENA-OZKY01000767-OZKY01000767.1-human-gut-metagenome-genome-assembly--contig:-NODE-767-length-10603-cov-4.504835_pt1 | contig 10603 bp, 7 predicted proteins | sample MGYA00244830_ERZ653773 | MGnify/ENA primary metagenome ERZ653773 (study PRJEB26926, sample SAMN06165206) | human gut metagenome | biome: ENVO:00009003; feature: ENVO:2100002; material: ENVO:00002003...
CGGTCCCACCGGTCCAGACTGGGAAGGACGTTCTCCGCGCCCACCAGTTCCAGCCACTTTTTCCAGCCGGAAAGCAGAACTTCCCGGTCTTCCGGAGACGCTTTGAAAAAAGCTCCCTCTTTCATGATGAAATGCCTGCGCATCAACTCCATGCAGTAGTCCACCAGACCGAAGGCGGCGGGTGAATCAAGGAGCCCCCGCTCCCCCCAGAAACGCGCCAGAGATTCCATGCCCATCAAATCCATGCGGAAATCCCCCAGGCGGGGATCCCGCCCGCAGGAGGCGGAACCGGGGCGTTCCCTCCGGTAATGGTACAAACGGTCGGGAAGGATCAGGAGCCGCGGAGCAACAGTCAACAGCATCAAACAGAAATACAAATCCTCCCCCTGGCGCAATCCGGGAACGAAACGCACACCGTTTTCTTCCAGCAGCTTCCTGCGGATCAGCTTATTCCACACCGTTCCCGCGCACCGGCTCCAGGGCGTCCCCCGCCGGAACCGCTCCGCTTTTTCTTCCGGGAAAAACCCGGCTGACGGCGACCAGCCGCTTTCAGGCATATCCATGCCTCCGCGGTCGCAGAACTCATGGTATCCGCACACCGCTACGTCCGCATCTTTTTCCACGGCCGCATCAAACAGGCGCCGGAACATATTCCGCTCCACCACGTCGTCCGGGTCCACAAAACCGATATACTTTCCCGCAGCCGCTTCCATGCCGCTGTTCCTCGCCGCGGAAACACCGCTGTTTTTCCGGTCAATCACCCGGACGCGGCCGTCCCTGTCCCGCCATTCGCGCAATATCTCCGCCGTATGGTCGGAAGAACCGTCATTGACGCAAATGATTTCGATATCTTCCATGCTCTGACCGGCCAGGCTTTCCATACATTGGTCCAAATAGGCGGCAACATTATAACAGGGAACAATGATGGAAACGGATACGCTCATGGCGGAAGCATCCTTTTTTATCCGGATTGAAAATTCACATCAAGAAAAAACAGCAACGCCATCTGTTGAAAAACGGAACAACCGGAAGAGGGAAACTGTTTCCAGAAAGAAATGCAAAGGCTGCCTCCCGAAGGAAGTTCCCGGGAATAACGGAAACGGAGGGCTGTGGTACGGCTGCAATACGGCGGAAAATTCAAACCGTCAGGAATACTCCGGCATCATGCGCCAAGGAGTTTTTTTGATATTGCTTTTCAGTATGAATTTATTAAGTATTCAGCCCTCGTCACACAACGTATTCTTTTTTACCCGGCGGGGGAAAAACCGCCCGGAACGGTAACAAGGGCCATTCATCATCCGCGTCAGGCGATATTCATTATATTTCCTGCAATTTTTCACCATGAAACCGATTACACATACACAGACAGTCATGCTCCGATTGCTGACCATGTGTATTCCGTTTCGGAATCTGCGTAAAAAAGGACGCACTTTCCTGCGCGATTTCCTGTCCGACTATGACCGGGACGCCCGCCGAAGCATGCGCGCATGGCGCAGGCATCCAGTGGCCGGCCGTACCATCCTTATTCTGGAACCCAACTATTGCCACGGGGAAGTCATCCCCGGTTTCTGCCGCCACCTGCTCGACATGGGATACCGCGTTGATGTCCTGATGCATCACAGCCTGGCCAGACAATCGCCTCTATGCTGTTTCAAGGAAAACGAGATCCAGATCTTCACGGCCATGTGCACTTCATGGAAGCGCCTGGCCAAAGCTCCCGTCCTCAACCGGTACGAAGCCATTTTAGTATCAACATCCGCCTTTTATGACACTCCGGGATGGGCAGGTTTCCTTCACATGACGGGGCTTGACAGATTCACCAATCTTCTGGCCGTCGAACATGAATTAAATGACATCCCACGGTTCAGGGAAGAAGGGCTTGAACGGCAGGGACGTCTGCTGACGCTGGGCTCCTTTCCCAAAGGGACGATGGTCAATCCGCACTTTTTCGGGGAAATCCCGCCTGCGCCCAGGAACCGTGAACCCGTATTCATTACCGTAGGTTCCCTTTCCGCACAGCGGAAAAACCACAACCTCCTGATTGAAGCGCTGCAAACCATCTACCATGAAGGCCACAGGGACTTTTCCGTCATCATCGTAGGGGAAGGAGAACTGGGAGAAATTCCCGGCCACCTGCGCCCCTTCCTGCATGTGGCCGGAAAACTCGACTTCCCCGCCATGTACGAGGCCATGAGGCGGGCGGACTATTTCCTGCCCCTGCTTGATCCCGGCAATCCGGCGCATAACCGCTACATTACCACCGGCGTCACCGGTTCCGCCCAGCTTGTTTACGGATTCGCGAAAATCCCGGTCATCCATGAGAAATTCGCTTCCTTCTACGGCTTCAATGACCGGAACGCACTTCTTTACGGGGAAGAAACGCTTGGCGGCGCCATGCTCCGCGCCATCAGGCAAACGGAGGAGGAATACGCGGAAATGCAGCAGGCGCTTCTCCAATTGGGCAGGGATATTGACAGGGAATCCCGCTCCAACCTGAAGCGGGCTCTTGCCGCATGCTCCCCCTCCGAACCTCAACAGTCCCGCCAATGACCCAATCCTGCCCGCCACAGCCCCAGGTTTCCGTCATTGTTCCCGTTTACAACCAGGAACGATATCTTGAAGAGTGCATCAGCAGCATACGCCGGCAAACCCTTGCGGAGTGGGAATGCCTCATCATTAACGACGGTTCCTCCGACTCGTCGGGGGAAATCGCCCGGCGTTTTTCAGAGGCGGACTCAAGAATCCGTTATTTTGAACAGAAAAACAGAGGCGTTTCCTCCGCCCGAAATCTGGGCATGCGGCGCGCTTCCGGGCGCTATTTGTGTTTCGTTGACGGCGACGATTTCATCGACGCGGCCTTTCTCAAACATCTTCTGGACGCCTCGGACCGCGGAGCAAGCGATTTGACCGTAGCGGGAAAGCTGTTCTGCGACAGGTTTCCGCCGGATAAAATCCCCGCCCTGCCCACCTGCGGCATATTTCTGCGCCGGGAGTTCCCCTTGAAAAACAATCTGGAATTCCCGGAAGGCATTCACCCCTGTGAAGACGGCCTCTTCTCGCATTTCGTGCTCGCGCTGACAGAAAAAATTTCCTTCTGTCCGGAGCCCGTTTACCATTACCGCCAGCATGAACAGGGCAACCACCACCAGATACGGAAAAGAACCGCCGACATCCTGCCCATGATCCCCCGGTGGCTTTCCCTGATTGAAGAGTTTTATGAACAACGCCATCTCTGGAAAAGAAAAGCCGGCCATCTCGTCCGCTTTATTGAGCATGAACCATTTGAACTGAGGCTGCTTGGCATGCCTTTCTCCCCGCCGGAGCAGGAAATACTTTACAGCATCATCCGGGACTTCCTGACCGCCCATTGCACGGCCGCCGAGTGCCGGAGGGCCTCCCTGCATCTTCCTTTCCGCCTGTTGTTGCAATCCTCCGGCTTTCCAGACTTCGGAAGAAGGCTCCGGAGGGCCGGCAAAAACACCGGAATCCGCCGGAAGCTCCTCCATTTCTGCCCTGTCCCCTCATGGAGGAGGAATGGCAGGGCACAGCTGCGGCAAGTACGCGAACAGCTGGAGGAAATACGCAGGAATATCACGTTTTAACCCCTTCCCCTGCTTGAACATGGCAAAAGGAAAAATAATAGTCATGCGTCTTTTCGGAGGGCTGGGAAACCAGCTGTTCCAATACGCCTTCCTCTTCGCGCTCTCCCGGCAAGGGGGAAAAGCAAGACTGGAAGCCTCATCATATGAACATGATGATAAGAGGGTCTGCGAACTCCATCACTTCCGGGTTTCCCTTCCCATTGAAGGAGGCCCTCCCCCCTGGGCTTTCCGCAAGTCCCGTATTCCCGCCTGCCTGCGTTCCCTGTTCGCCGCTCCCAAATATCCTCATTTCCGGGAGGAAAAACGGCACGGGTTCGATCCCGGTCTCGCGGCTCCTCCCCGCCGCCATACCTATTTCAAGGGATATTTTCAGACGGAACAATACTTCCTCCACTGCCGGGAACAGCTTTGCAGGGAATTCCGTCTGAAAACTCCCCTGACTCCGGAAAACGCCCGCATTCTTGAAGATATCCGTTCATGCTGCTCCATTTCCCTGCACATCCGCAGAACGGATTACCTCTCCAACCCCTACCTTTCTCCGCCGCCTCTGGAATACTACCTCCGGAGCATGGCTGAAATGGAAGGAAGGCTGCGGGCGGCAGGCGCTCCGCAGGAATCCCTGCCTTACTTCATCTTTTCGGACGACATAGAATGGGCCCGGCAAAACCTGAGGCCCGCCCTGCCCCATGTCCATGTGGATATCAATGACGGCGGCACCGGCTACTTCGATCTGGAACTGATGCGAAACTGCCGCCACCACATCATCGCAAACAGCACGTTCTCCTGGTGGGCGGCGTGGCTCAACGAACACGCGGAGAAAATCGTCATCGCGCCGCGCATCTGGTTCAACAGGGAGGAAGGCGACCGGTACCATACGGATGACGCACTCATCCCCGGCTCATGGCTCCGGATATAACCCTGTTTCCTATACAGCAGACCATGCCCTCTCCCCTCATTTCCGTCATCGTCCCCATCTACAACATGGAGTCCCTTCTTCCGCGCTGTCTGGACAGCCTGGCGGCCCCTCCCCATTACCGTGAGGAAACCGACTGGATTACGGCCATTCATTCAGAAAAAGGGCAGGCGCGCATACTGCTCATTAGCGGTTCCGTCATGCGGCATTTGTGGCGGCCCCTTGCCTCAGAACTTCAGGAAGACATTGATTTGTTCTCCTCCACGCTGATTCCCGGAGATCCGGACTATCTCCCCACCCTTGCAGGATATTTTCCCTCCGCCGGATACGAAGCCGTCATTGTTTCCTTCGGTTCCCACGTCACCAATAAGGTCTCCGCCATTTCCGTGGATGACTTCCGCAAAAATTACATGGCATTCGTCTCCCAGCTCAGCAAGCGCTGCCGTTTCCTCACCCTGGCAACCAGTACGTCCATCATGGATGGGCCGGACGGCACGCTGAATGAAGAAAAAGAGAAAATCATCACCGCCTTTAATTCCATTGTCCGTGAGGCGGCATCTTCCCTGCCCGGTGCGGTTCTTTCAGACCACCATGACTTCATGCAGGGGCGCAGATATATAGATCCCTTCCATTTCTCCCCTCCGGACCGCGCGTACCAGGCAGGGAAAACAGCCGGACTGCTCCTGCCCCTTCTCTCCGCCCGGCAGGAACCGCCAAAGGAACAGGAATGCCCGAAAAGCCTCCCCGAACCATGAAACGGACAAATGAACGAAAACCGCCAAATTATTTTCCATGCGGGGAAAAACGGTTACCCCCCGCAAAAATCCCGGCCCCGGCATTTAAAGACTTCAGACGCCCCCTTCTTCAAATAACAGACATCCCTTTTCCGGCCTGAACGGAGCCTCCATGCTCTTTCCCTCCCCGGCCTATTCCTTCCCGCAGCCCCTTCTTCAAGACCCTTCCCATGAAATTCCCCGATTCCATGACAACCCCGCCCGTTCCCGCATCCCCGGAGAAATCACGCATCCCCGTCATGTTTTCCGCCACCGGCGGCTGGGGCCTGCCCCTGGGCGTAGCCATTCACACCCTTTGCCTTCACGCCAGTTCCGGACGCTTTTATGACATTCACATCGTTCACGACGGAATGGACGCGCGAATAATACAGGAGCTGAACCAGGTTGCCGCCCCCTTTCCGCAGGTTTCCCTTTCTTTCCTGCAACTTCCGGAAGAATTCCGCCATCTCTTTCAAAACGGCAACAAGGACCGCTACTCCCCCCTTGCGTATGCCCGCCTGATGGCCGGCAGCCTGTTCCCGCAGTACGGCAGGATCGTTTATCTGGACGCAGATGTCCTGCTGGCCGGAGACGTAGCCGAACTGTATTTTTCCGATTTGCGGGGAGCTTCCGTAGCGGCGGCCGGAGACGGCCTGGCCCTCTGGAGCATTGAAAAAGGAACGATGCATCCCCATCTGGAATATATGGGCAACTACCTTTCCTCCCCCCTTTCCTACTGCAATTCCGGCGTCCTGGTGCTGGATCTGGACCAGATGCGCCGCCGCAACCTGGAACACCGGCTGCTCCAACAGCTCCGAAGCCGCCCGGAACCCTTCCCCTATCCGGACCAGGACATCTTAAATATCGCCCTGCACGGAGACATGACGACGCTGCCTCCGGAATGGAACTTCCAATTCCTGTCCTGGACCTGGGATGAAGAAAAAACACGGCTCCTGCGCGGAACCGAATTTGAAAACGTTCCGTCCATATCCTGCGGGCGTTCATGGAAACTGCTGCACATGGTAGGCCCGGAAAAACCATGGCGGCTTCCTGACACCCCCGGAACCATGGGGCAGTTCCACTGGATCCTGTACTCCTTTTTCTGGTGGCCGGAAGCAAAGAGGCTTCCCGCGTTCCGGGAGGAACTGGATGCGATTTCCCAGGGGCTGGCCCCGCTCCTCCAGCGCCATATCCGCGGCCAGCAATGGAAACTGTTCTTCTCCCGGGGCCATATTTTCCGGAAACGCCGGGACAAAATCAGGTGGCTGAAAAAATTGCTGTCCATTCTTGACGGCAGAAAACCGTAACAGGCTTCCCCCCTCTCCGGGAAACATGGGCAGCCTCCGCAGACGGCCGGAAAACCGGCGTACTCCGGAGGCTGTTCCCGGAGGACCTTCAAACGCCCGTGACGAGCGCCTTTAATGCGGCGTGTGCGGTTCCAGCATCTGCTGGCGTTCCCGTTCCTTGTCCTTGGCCAGGCGGCGCGCCTCCTTGGTCAGGTACTGCTGCAAACGGAAGGCTTTCTGGCCTTTTTTCCGGACGACATGTTCGGAAGTGCCGTCCGGCAGAATATTGCACGCCTGGACATTGTCCCTGAAACAGGCGTCCAGAATGGATTTCAGGCGGCGGGCCAGCTTTCCGTTGGTGACGGGCACCATAAGCTCCACCCTTTTATCCAGATTCCGGGTCATCCAGTCCGCGCTGGCGATGAAAAGCTGGTGGTTGCCGCCGTGGTGGAAGAAGAAAATGCGCGCGTGCTCCAGATACCTGTCCACAATGCTGACTACGCGGATTACCTTGCCGTTGGGCCGGGGGCCCGTTTTCAGGCAGCAAATGCCGCGCACGTTCAGTTCAATGTCCACCCCGGCGTCCGCGGCCCTGTACAGGGCGTCAATAATTTCCACGTCCTGAAGGCTGTTCATCTTGGCGGAAATGCGGGCGGGTTCCCCCTGCCGCGCGCGTTCCGCCTCCCCTTCAATAAGTTCAATAAGGCGCGCCTTCATCAACACCGGAGAGGGATACAGCTTGCGGAAGCGCATGAGCTTGGTGCGCCCCGTCACGGAATTGAAGAACTGGGAAGCGTCCGCTCCCAGCTGGTCGTCGCAGGTGAGGTAGGAAATATCCGTGTAAATCTTGGCGGTGGTCTCATTGTAGTTCCCCGTGCCGAAATGGCAGTAACGCCGCAGCATGCCCTGTTCCCGGCGGACCACCAGGCAAATCTTGGCATGGGTCTTCAACCCCTTGACGCCGTAAACAACCTGCACGCCGGAACGCTGAAGCTCCTCCGCCTTTTCCAGATTGCGGGCTTCGTCAAAACGGGCTTTCAGCTCCACCAGCGCCGTCACCTGCTTGCCGCTCTCCGCCGCTTTTTTCAGGGCGGCCACGATGCGGGAGTTCCTGGCGGTACGGTACAGCACCTGCTTGATGGCGATGACGTCCGGATCTTCCGCTGCCTCCTCCACCAGGCGCAGGACGGGTTCAAAACTTTCATAGGGATGATTGAGCAGAATGTCCCCGCCGGCAATGTTTTCAAAAATGCTGACGGCCGGATTCACGGAAGGGGACGGCTGCGGGGACCACTGCTCCACCTTCAACTGGTCATTGCCGGGGGCAAAAGCCATTTCCATGAAGTCGGAAAGCATCAGGGGACCCTTGAGGTCATAAGTCTCCTCCTTCCCGGCACCTACAATCCGCATGATCTTGTCATGCAGGGGGGCGGGCGCGGAGGACTCTACTTCCAGCCTCACGCATTCGGAAAATTTCCGGGCTACGAGCACTTCCTCCATCTCATCCGCCAGGTCCAGGGCGTCTTCCTCCTGCACGGCAATGTCCCCATTGCGCGTGACGCGGAACACCGCTGCGGAAAGAACGGTTTCACCGGGAAAAACGGTGCCGATGCACTCCCGGACCAGGTCCTCCAGCATCACGTAGCGCTCCGCCTCCGCGGAAGGGACGGGAACGCGCCGCGGCAGGCCGTCCGGAAGGGCCACCACGGCGGAGCGCACCTCCCCGGTCTCATTGTCGCGCAGTTCCACGCCCATCAGCAGCTTGAGGGATGGCAGCGCGGGAGCTTCCGGAGCATCCATGTCCAGCGGCGTCAGAAGCGGGAATATCTGATTGTTGAAATACTGCTCCAGCGTCAGTTTCTGGGAAGTGCTGAGATCCTCCATCGCCAGGGGATTGATGCCGTTGATTTCCATCCACGGCAGAATTTCCTCATGGAACAGGCGGTATTGGTCCTCAATCATGCGGCCCACGCGGGAGCGGATGGCTTTCAGCTGGCGGGTGGGCGTCAGCCCGGAAATATCCTTCACGCGGGAACCGGAATGCCGCAGCATCTGAAGACCGCCCACGCGCACCATGAAAAACTCATCCAGGTTGGAGGCGGTAATAGCCAGAAACTTCAGGCGTTCCAGAAGGGGAAGATCCGTCCTTACGGCCTGGTCCAGCACGCGCTGGTTGAATTCCAGCCAGGAAAGTTCTCTGTTGATATATTCGTCAGACATGGGAAAAATGGAAAATGGAAGTTTTTTAAATCAGCCTACCGCTGGGACGCCAGCACGACGTCATACCCGAAAATATCCGCAAACAGGTCGCCCTTCAGCCGCAGGGCCAGGTCTTCCACGGCGGTTTCCCGCACGCCCTGAAGCTCCAGCTCCAGCATGCGCCCGCGGATGTGCGCCCGGACGCCGTTCACGCGCTGGGCATGACCGCGTTCCAGGGCGTCCGCCACGCGCAGGATGGCGGCCATCTTGGCTACGCGCATGCGGTCCCTCAGCTCCAGCTCCCCGTACATGGGATCGGAATTGGCGGGAACCTCATGCCGGTGGTAGCGGGCCAGCAGGGCGATCGTTTCCACATCATCCCGGGAAAGGCCGAAAATTTCACTGTTGAGAATGATATACTGGGAATGGAGCTGGTGGTTCTGCTGGTTGATGAAAGAGCCAACCTCATGCAGGATGGAGGCCACTTCCAGCAGCAGCCGGTCATGCTCGGAAAGGCGGTGCAGGTCCTGAAGCTGGTCAAACATCTCCATGCACAGGCGCGCCACATGCTCGCGGTGCCCTTTGTCCGCCTTGTACCTGTCCGCCAGAATCCCGGCGAAATGGAGAACCTCCGCCTCCAGATCCCCCGGATGCTGTTCCGCGCGTATCAGGCTGCTTGAAAACTCCTCATCATAACCGCTTGCGGGAATAATGACGTCATCCAGGTTCAGGCTGCGGGCAATCATTTCCGTCATCAAGACGGCGGGCAGCAGGGAATCCACCCCGGCGAAATCCGCCCCGTAAACGTTCATGCGCTGTTCCAGAGTGGTGCGGGACATCCGCTCCGCCTCCGCCGCCAGAGAGGAGCACGCCACCTTGCCTTCCGGCGTGGGGGCCAGGCGGTCCCGGAGCTGCTGCATTTCCTGGCCGATGACGATCAGGCCCGCCAGGCCCTTCACGCCCCCGTAATCCAGGCAAATCTGGTCCACCTGTCCGCGCATGTGCTCCCGCAGAATGGAAAGCTCCGCCACATCGTCTCCGTACTCGATTTCCCCGACGGCCTCCCCCGTGCGGTGCGTTCCCAGCCTGTAGCAGGAATAACGCACGATGCGCCCCTTCTGGAACAGAAGCACGCGGGTATTGCCCGGCCCCGTATGGACCACAAGCACCTTTTTCTTGCTGAATCCCGGATACTGGGCCAGAGCCTCCTGCACCTTCACGTAGATGAGGCGCGTCATCTTGCCGTCGTCAATGCGGCGCCCCCGCAGGCCGTGTGCCACGTGCATGCGGTTCACGAACACGTCCACATTATCCGCCTCGGAAATGATGTTGGAAATCATGAACCGGACGGAAAGCTTGCTGCCGGCTCCGTATTCCTTGAGAATTTCCAGATAGTCGCCGATAATTTGCACGCAGCGGTCCATGGTATGCCGGGAAATGCGGTGGAACCGGAAAATATCACGCGCCATCGGGACGGGCTGCTGAAGGAAATCCAGCAGGCGAATCCTGTCCCGGACAGCCTCAGCCACCATCAGGCTCATGGAGCTCGGGCCCAGATAGATCACCGCCTGAGTTGATAATTCCGAATCCTGAACCTGCTCGCCTTGAATCATTGCCATACCATGTATTGTTTCCCGGCCGTGGAGCAAGAACGGCAACGTGACAAAAAAGCCGCTTCCACCCCTTCCAGCAAAGGAAAGAATAAGGGATTTGCCTTTTGACGGCAAGAGATAAGCGCGGCTCCCTTCCCGTCCCGGCGGAACGGCTCTTCAAGACGGCTATTTCCCATAGGCCCCCAGCAGGGGAACCAGCCGCGGGGCAAATCTTTTC
>ENA-OZKY01000774-OZKY01000774.1-human-gut-metagenome-genome-assembly--contig:-NODE-774-length-10535-cov-12.701527_pt1 | contig 10535 bp, 7 predicted proteins | sample MGYA00244830_ERZ653773 | MGnify/ENA primary metagenome ERZ653773 (study PRJEB26926, sample SAMN06165206) | human gut metagenome | biome: ENVO:00009003; feature: ENVO:2100002; material: ENVO:00002003...
TCGCAGATGAGGATATCCGGGTTCGCGGACAGCGCAATAGCGATAACAATGCGCTGACGCATACCGCCGGAGAACTCAAAGGGATACTGATAGAAGCGCTTGTGTGGCTCCGGAATACCGACTTCCTTCATCAATTCGATGGCGCGGTGGCGTGCCATGCCCTTGGTGAGCTTGAAGGCGTAATCCTGCGCGCGCGCCTTCATGTAGTCCACCATTTCCACCGCCAGCACGTCAAAGTCCTTCGTTTCGCTCGCCGCGATGAGTTCCTCAAAGTGCTTCAGCAGGCTCTGGGTCATTTCGCAGAGGTTGTGCTGCGCCATATCCGCGTCAATCAGGTTTTTCGGGATGACGGACGGCGGATTCTTGCCCTTCGCCTTCTGCGCCTCAAACTTCTTCTGCTCGCGGGCGTAGCGCTTTTCTTCCTTCGGATTGTGCGTCTTGGAGCGGGCATAGCGGTCGATGTAGGACTGTGCGCCCGAACGGTAGACGTACGCCTGATTGTCCTTATCCAGCTGCAGCTTGTCGATGGCTGCTTCAACCGCCGCAGCCGATTTGTGCAGCGCTTCCTTGCATTCGCCCTCGTTCAGCGGCTTTTGCTGATAGACCTTCAGGGCGCTGCGGAGCGTATCCACCGCCGCCTGCTGCGATTTCGCCGCCTGCTGGCTGGAGTACTGGAGCGCGTGAGCAATGTCCTGCAAGAAGTCAATCATGAACTCGCGGTCAAGCGTTTCGCGCGCCATCTGGTTCAGCTCGGTGATGGACTGCTTTTTCGGGTCGGGCGTTTTGCCGCTCGCCGCCAGATAGCCGATGCAGAAGAAGTTTGGCTCCTGCGCATTCACCATCGCGCCCAGCTTAGCGGTCATGTCCGCCATCAGCGCGCGCATTTCGCTTTCGCGGCGGCGCGTGTAGTTCTTCTGGAAGCCTTCCAGCGCCGTATGCCACTTCGCGATTTCCGGGTCATTCTCATCGAAGGTGTACGGGTCGAAGATATGCTTCAGGGACTTGCGGATCCGGCCGCAGATTTCGCGGACATCCTTGTCCTTGTTCGTCAGGATGGCATTGTCGATTTCGTCCATGCCGTCCATGCACTCAACGATGGATTCCATCGCTTCCTTATAGGTATATTCCATCTTCAACCCAACGGAAGCAAAGTGGTCGAACTGCTTCGTTTTGGCGTGGATGGCTTCGCGCGCCTGTGCGCCCTGTCCGCGCGCCTCGGCATCCGCCACCATCGTCTTTTCGAGCTGCGCCAGCAGGCTGTTGAAGCGTTCCTTGCCATCGCGGCGGCGTTCCTTGTTGTTCAGCAGCATGGCTTCCGTCAGCTGCTTGCCGATGCGCATGATGGGGTTCAGGGCGCTCAGCGGGTCTTGGAACACCATGGCCAGCTTGTGGCCGCGCAAGGTGTGGAACTCTTCTTCCGGAATCTTCAGCAAATCCTTGCCGTCGTAGATGATTTCGCCCGCATCCACCATGGCGTTGCCCGCCAGAATGCCCATGATAGCACGGGTGGTGACGGACTTGCCGGAACCGGATTCACCGGCGATGGCGAGCGTTTCGCCTTCCTCCAGATTGAAGGAAATATCGCGCACTGCGCGAACCGCACCGTTGTTTGTGCGGAAGGAGATGGTCAAGTTTCGGACTTCCAGCTTTGCCATATCAGTCGTCCGCTCCTCTCAACGAAGGATTCAGCGCGTCGCGCAGGCCATTACCAAACAGGTTGAAAGCAATTTCCAAAATGGCGATGAAGATTGCCGGGAACATGATGATGTGGGGGTAGGTGCTCAAGTACGCCTGACCGCCGGAAAGCAGCGTGCCGATGGAGGTCAGCGACGACGTTTCCAGATTGATGATGTGCAGGTAGCTGAGCATGGATTCGGAGAAAATAACGCCGGGGATGGTCATGACCGCGCCGGTCACGATGGTGCCCAGGCTGTTCGGGAAGATGTGCTTGAAAATCAAGCGAGCGTCGGATGCGCCCAGCGTGCGCGCCGCCAAGACGTATTCCTGACCCTTGAAGCGGTAGAACTGCGTACGCACGCGCGCCGCCGTACCAACCCAGCCGGTCAAGACGAAAGCGAACAGCAGGGATGGCAGCACGCCCACCTTTTCCGCCAAGTGCAGCTGGAACAGGGTTGCGACGACCATGAACGGCACGCTGTTCAGCACGTCGGAGATACGCTCCATCACCATGTCAACCGCGCCGCCGTAGTAACCCTCGATGGAGCCGTACAGCACGCCGAGGATGAAGTTGATGCTCGCCACAACGATGGAGAGCAGGAAGCTCAGGCGCGCGCCGACTGCCAGGCAGGTGAAAATATCCTGCCCGTAGTTGTTCGTGCCGAAAATGAACGTGGGTTCATAGCCATTGACATAGCGGAAGTACTCCAGATAGTGCACACGCACGCGGTAGCCAGTCTGGTTCTTCTGGGCGTAGGTGTACCACTGCCCATCCGCACCGTCGTCGCCGGCAATGCGCTTGCTGTTGTAGTTCGCCTTGTTCGGGTTGTCGGACGTGAGGTAGTTCGGAATCAGGCTGCCGTTTTCATCCAGCGCCGGATCACCGTTGGTGTTCACGCTCTCGTCCTTGAGCTGGTACCAGAAGTTCGCGCCGCCGTTGCCCATCATGTACTGCGAATTGTGGGTCTTTTGCAGCGGGTAGATGACCTGAATGTCATTCTCATTCTGATACGCCATCAGGTTATTGTATTCCGTTTCGCTCAGGTTGACATATGCGAAGCCGACCAGCGCGTAGGAATCCACGCGCAGGTTGTAGTACTTCACGCCATTGGCATCGGTGTAGTCGTCATATACCTTCTTCACGACCGGCACGCCCGTTTCCTGACCGATGGCGTTATAGTAATGGTAGCCGATTTCGCTGACCTTTTCCTTGCGCGCGCCATCCCAGAAACCCGCGTTTTCAAACAGCGTGTTCTTCGGCAGCACCGACTTGTAGTAGCCATCACGGAACTGCACCGTGTACGGCGAGACAAACGGCGTGATGATGGCAAACAGCAGCAGGAACACAATCAGGCAGAACGCCACAACGGAGGACTTGTTCTTGCGGAAGCGCAGCCACGCGTCGCCCAGATAGCTGATGGACTTGGTCTGCAGCTTTTCGTCATGGATGCGCTCATCCTTGTGAATAAACGCAAACTTTTCCTTCGGGATTTCCGGATACAGATTTTTTTCCATCATTTCTTCGACCCCATTCTGATGCGCGGGTCAATAAACCCGTAGCTGATGTCAATGACAATGCCCGAAACCAGGCCGATTGCCGTATAGAACACGTTCAGCGCCATGAAGAAATTATAATCGCGGACATTGATGGAGTTGATGTACAGGTTGCCGATGCCGGGAATGCCGAAGATGTTTTCAATAATCATCGAGCCGCCCAGAATACCGATGAATTCACCAATAATCATCGGCAGGATGACGACCATTGCGTTGCGCAGCGCGTGACGGGAAATTGCCTGTGCCTTGGTCAGACCTTTCGTGCGCGCCAGCAGCATGTAGTCACCGGTCAGCACCTCGCTCAGCTCCGCACGGGTGTAGCGCGTCAAGCCTGCCACAACGCCGAAGCCCAGCGACAGCACCGCCGGAATCAGCGATACGAACATCGTCCAGCTGAACAGTGACCCGCCCGCCTGTGACAAACTTGCCGCCTGCAAGGGGAACCAGCCAAGCTTGAAGCACAGGAAGTACTGCACCAGGAAGGCGTACACATAGCTTGGCACCGAGATGAAGACCATGACCATGGTGGAAATGAAGTTATCCTGCCACTTGTTCTTCTTCAGCGCCGCGTAGATGCCGAAAGCAAGGCCCAGCGGGATCGCAATCAGGATAGAATACAGGTTGACCAGCACCGTGTAGGGCAGCTTCTGCATCATGACAGCCCAAACGCCCATGCCTTCATACATCTGCTCGCCGACGCCCCAGTCCCATTCGGTCAGGATGCTCTTCAGGTACAGGAAGTACTGCACCATAATCGGCTTGTTGTAGCCCATCTTTTCGCGCTTGGCGAGCACGAGGTTGATGTCGCGGCCCATTTCGCGGACGGCGGGCAGCGGCAGCAGCTTAATCAGGATAAAGCACATGGTCATGATGATGAACAGCACCAGGAACATGTACAGGACACGCTTGATGATGTATCGTGTCATACCATTTTTGGACATTCCACGTTACCTCCGTTTTTCATATTGAGCGGAAGGGGCGGGAAACCCTGCTGCCCCTCTGCTTCCGGCCGTCAGAGTGCGTCGCCCCACCCGTGACGGGGTCGCGGAGGATGCGGCTGGAGATGCGCATCACCGCGGACTGGGCTTGCCTGACTGGATTGAATCCCTATTGGGCATTTCTTAAGGAATCACTATTCTGTACTTTTCTCTTTGGAATCATAGCGTCCCCTTAAGAAACGCCCGAAAATCAACCGTTTTTTAACACGCACATCGGGCATGGGGGTCAAAAGGCCCCCATGCCCGTGCCGAGTTTCAGAGAATCACGGCAAATGTGCGCCTTGAATTAGTATTCCAGGGTGTTGTTGGCAATGTAGTCCGCCCACTCAGCGTCATCGTAGTTGTACGTCATGTACTGAATGCCGCCGAAGCCGATCAGCGTGACGTAGGTATCAACAACGGTGTTCACCTTCTGGGAGTTCATGCTCGCGCTGTTGCGGTAGTAGATGGAGGAGCAGGGATACCAGTTCATGAACGCGCCTTCAACAGCCGCCGCGAACTGCAGACGAGTGTCGTAGGTGTAATCAGCGAACTTGCCCAGCTTTTCCTCGATGGACGGAACGTTCTGGCTGTTGCACCAGTTCGCCCAGTTCTGCAGGGTGTCGGTGATTTCGCCAACGCCTTCCACATTGTAAACAATGTCGATGGTGGTGGTGTCATAGCCGTATTCGTTCTGGTTGCCGTTGCCGTACGCATCGTCGGTGTAGCAGTTGCCGAACACGCCGAAGGGAGCCATCGTCGCGCCGCCCCAAGTGGTGAAGATCATGTCCGCGTTGCCGGACTGCATGGTTTCGTAGTAGTCGGTGTCCACGGTCATGGTCATTTCGACCTTGCCTTCAAACGGCGTGCCAACGCAAGCGTTCTTCAGCGCGGCGTTCAGGTAGTTGAACATGTTGACGTAGATAGCGTCGCTCTGATACACGCGCAGGTCAATCTTGATGTCGCTGGTGCCATCGTAGATGCCGGCAGCGACAGCCTTGTCATACGCAACCGCCATCAGCGCGCGCGCCTTTTCGACCTCGTAGCCGGTCATGGCTTCGTACGCTTCATCGAGGGTGTCGTAGTCGCCGCCCTCGCCCCAGGTCAGGTCGAACAGACGGCAGAGGACTGCCTTCGCGGGTTCGCTGTCACGATACAGCGCGCCGGTGAAGGGGTCGTAGCAGTACAGTTCGTTGATCAGACCAAAGCCAGCCGTGCCAGCCGCGGTGAAGGAGGAAGCGAATTCCTTACGGTCATAGGAGTAAGAAATCGCCTGACGGAATTCCGGGATCACCAGAACCTGACTATTGGTGCCGTGAGACAGCAGCTTCTCATAGTCGGTGTTCATGGTCAGCTTGGTGGTGTAGCCGTTGTTCGGGCCGTACTTGATGTACTTGCTGTTGCCGTACTTCTTCAGGTCGTCCGCCTGCAGAGCGATGTCATCAATCTCGCCCTTTTCGAACGCCAGCACCTGGGTCGCGTGGTCAGCAATGCAGGTCACCTTGTAGATGTCCGTCTGATACTGGCCGACGTGGTTGCCGTCATGATAGCCATACCAGTTGTCATTGCGGGTCAGGGTGTATTCCTTGTCCAGTTCGAAGGAAGACAGCTTGTACGGGCCGTAGGAAACCGTGTTCTCTACGGAACGGCCGTACTTGGTCTTCACTTCGTCCGCTTCTTCCTCGGTGGCAACTTCCTTGCCGTCCTTGTAGAAGGTCTTGCAGGCTTCGTAAACGGGCTTGTAGACCAGGTAGGAGGAAGACAGGTTGTAGGGCACATAGAAGTTCGCTTCGTTCACGGGGTTGGCCAGGATGAAGTCAACGGTGTAATCGTCAACCTTCTTGAAGCCAACTTCGTCCCACGTTGCGGCATCCGCAACGCTGGCGGTGTACAGGTACTGAGCCTGCATGGACTCATACTGCTGACCCGCGGCGAAGTAGTTGTCAAACAGGTACTTCGCGGAGACCCACGCTTCGGCAGCGGTTTCGTCTTCAACAGAAGCATCGCGGTACATCGTGTCGTCCGCAATGTTCACATACTGCGGCGCGGGATTGCCCTCCGCGTCCAGCGCGCCGACCATGCCCCAAGCGCTCATGTCGAGGTACACATCGGTGCCGGCGGCAATGAGGTTCTCGGCAGTGTCTGCAATCAGGTCATAGGTCGTCTTGCCCGCGTAGAGGTAGTTCTTCGCGTTGTAGATGACGAACTCGCCAGCATAGTAGCTGTCAGCGCGGCGATTCAGCATCTTCGGGTTGAGCAGCTGCTGCATGGAGTACACATAGTCATCAGCGGTGATGGGGGTGCCATCTTCCCACTTGGCGAGCTTGTTCAGCGCGATACGCCAAGCCTTGGCGGTCTCGCCTTCCTTCACGCCGTACTGACCGACATACTCAGCGGTCACGTCCACCGGCATTTCAGCAGCCAGTTCGGGCATGACGGAGTAGCCATTCTTTTCGGAATTCAGAACGAAGGTGTAGAAACCAGAGCTGACATTGTTCAAAATATCAGTGTCTTCGTTCGTTTCCCAGGAGAGCGGGTCCCAGTTCAGAGAAGAGTTAATGCCGGGGGTGTAGCTGTTGTAGGTGTACACCTTTTCATCGGTGTAGTCCTTGCCAGCTTCGCCGACATACTGATCGGTAGAAACCGTCTGCGCGCTCCCCTCGCTCTTTTCCAGCGTGACAGTGCCCGCGTTGTACACGCGCTCACCGACATCGTAGGAATCAGCAGGCGTGAACGTGCCTTCTGCCAGCGCAGCCGCACTCAGCATCATGCACGCAGACAGGACCAGAGAGAGAATCTTCTTCATGGTCTAACCCCTCCAATTCATTTCGTACCAGATGACACGATGCAAATGATACGTTGATATTCATTATAGAGGAATTGACGCAGGGTTGTCAAGGGCTTGCCGCTTGCAATTTTTGACCAATCTTCCTGCAAAATTCCCCACTTTCACAGCAACCCCTTGATTTAACGATGTGAAATCGTTTTCGCGCCAAAATTGTTTTTTTTGTGTTTTTTCGTTCTTTGCCTTGATTTCTCTGCCTTTGCGCCATACTTGACGTTTCCCGTTTTTTCACCTATACTATCCTGTGCAGTGAAAGGAGAATTCCTTTATTATGAATGTTGACTTGACCCATGGTTCGATTTTCCGCGGATTGCTCCGTTTTTCTCTGCCGCTGATGGCGGGCAATCTGCTCCAGCAGCTTTATAACCTCGTGGACACCTTCGTCGTCGGGCGATACTGCGGTGAAATCGCCCTTGCCGCCGTCGGCAGTGCGTTTTCCGTCATGATTCTGCTCACGAGCATCGTCACCGGGCTGTGCATGGGCAGCGGCGTGGTTGTCAGCCAGCTTTTCGGGCAGAAAGACGATGCCGGCGTGCGCAAAGCGGTCGGCAATGCGTTTGTGCTGATTGCGGGCGTATCAGCGCTGCTGACCATCCTGTCCTACGCGCTCCTGCCCGTCATGATGGCGCTCCTGCGCATTCCGCCTGAAGCGCAGGGCGTTCTCTCCCGCTACCTCTTGATTGTGTTCATCGGCATCATCCCGACGTTCCTGTATAACTTCGGGGCGTGTATGCTCCGCGCCGTTGGCAATTCAACCGCGCCGCTGGTTTTCCTGCTGATTTCGTCGCTGACGAACGTCGCGCTGGACTTTCTGTTCGTGGCGGTGCTGCCGTGGGGCGTGGCGGGCGCTGCCGTCGCGACGCTGATTTCGCAAGTACTGTCCGGTTTCCTGTGCTTAGGTTATGTGCTCTTCCGCGTTCCGGCGCTGACGCCCTCGCAGCACGACCTGCACCCCGACCGCGCGCTGTTCAGGCGCATCTTCTCCGTCTCTGCCATGACCAGCATTCAGCAGTCCATCATGAATTTCGGCATCCTGTGTGTGCAGAGTCTCGTGAACAGCTTCGGTCTGGCAGCGATGGCGGCATTCACTGCCGGCGTGAAGATTGACTCGCTGGCGTACAGCCCCGCGCAGGACTTCGGCAACGGCTTCGCGACCTTCGTCGCCCAGAATCAGGGGGCGAATCAGCCGCAGCGCCTCCGCCACGGCATCCGCACAGCGTTCCTGCTTTCCGGCGGCTTCTGCCTGATTGTTTCTGCGCTCGTGGCGATTTTCGCCGAGCCGCTGCTGCTCGTGTTCCTCAAAAATGCATCAGCGGAGTCTCTTTCCATCGGCGTAACGTACCTGCGCACCGAGGGGCTGTGCTACATCGGCATCGGCTTCCTGTTCCTGCTCTACGCCATTTTCCGCGGTTTGGAGCAGGCAGGCATGAGCATCGTCCTGACGGTGCTTTCGCTTGGGCTGCGCGTTGTGCTGTCCTACGCCTTCGCGCCGCATTTCGGCATGATGGCGATTTGGCTGGCAATTCCGGCGGGCTGGCTGATTGCGGATATTGTCGGTTTCGTTGCCATGGGGCGGCGCGGACTAATGCGTTCCGCTTCCAATAGAACGGGCAAAAGCGCCTGCTGACATCGGGATGGATTCGCCGCTTTGTGACAAGTTTGCAACACCTGCGCGCGCGCCCCTTGACGAATCCGACTCGGCGTTGTATGATGGGAATACTCAATAACGAAAGGATTGTGCGGAACGGGTATGAAGAAGGAAACGAGTCCTAAGGCGAAGCGGAATGGCCTGTGGTGCAATGTGCTGATTGTGGCAGCGCTGCTGCTGATTGTGGCGGTACTGATGGTTGTGCTGCGGAGGAACGCACCCGCGAATGTAGACGCCAATGCGCCTTTGCTGCCCCTGACCGCAACAGATGCGCCGACCGAAGCGCCAACCGAGGCGCCGACAGAGCTTGCGACCAGCACACCGGAGGCAGCGGCGACCCCCGAAATCACCGCGGCACCGGAAGCGGCTGCCGCGCCGGAAGTCACAGACGTCCCCGAAGCCACCGCCACCCCCGACCTGTCGCAGGTGAAAGCATTCCTCGTCGTCACCGTCGGTGACAAAACGTATCAGCCGATTCCGCTGACCGAAGAGGGCTATTATCGCCTCCGCCACGGCGACTGCATCAACATCGTCCATGTCACCCCGACAAGCATCGACATGCACGAGGCGAACTGCGACAATCAGGATTGCGTGGAGCAGGGTGAAGTGACGCTGGAAAACAAGGACACACGCATTTTGGGCAACAGGATTATCTGTCTGCCGAATCAGGTGACGCTCCAGCTGTACAGCCGCGACGAATTGATGGACTGGCTGACGACCGTGCAGGAGGACGCAGCAAATGAATAAGCAGCGAATCACCACAAAGCAGCTTGCGCTGTGCAGTGTGCTGCTGACGCTGATGCTGGTGCTGGGCTGGGTGGAGAGCCTGTTTCCACCGCTGATGGGCGTGCCGGGCATCAAGTTAGGCTTAAGCAACGGCGTGCTGATTTTCGCGGTCTACATGCTGTCCCTGCCGACGGCGTGGGTGCTGATGCTGCTGAAGGTGGTGCTGTCCTCGCTGTTTTTTGGCGGCGTAGCGGCGCTGCCGTACGCACTGGCAGGCGGTGTGCTGTCGCTGGCAAGCATGTGTCTCCTTTCGCGCATGAAGTGGATGCACCCGGTCACGGTCAGCATTGTCGGCGGCGTAATGCACAACGTCGGGCAAATCGTGATGGCGATGATTATCCTCCACACGTCGCAATTGGCGTACTACATGGCTGTCCTGATGCTCAGCGGCATTCTCTTCGGCGCGCTGACCGGCGTGAGCGCCACGCTGGTGATGAAGCACATGAAGCATATCAAATGGGGGAAATAGCGAAGGGGGGCAAGGGGCGACCGCTGACTTCATCTGTTTTCATGCCTTCTTGTCGCCTCCGCAGAGGCGAAACCCTCTGCACAACAAAAATCAACTAACACAGAAAACAAAAAGCAGGACTACCTCCACGCCGGAGACAGCCCTGCTTTTGTTGTGCGAATGAAACCATCAGAAGAAAAGGAAACGCTTCTTCTGATACGGCTCGCTTGACATGCCCTTGAAATCATAGCCCGTCGCGGCAATCGCAGCTTTCACCTGCGCTTCGTCCAGCGGATCTTCGGAAATGACCACCGTTTCACCCTTGCCGTGGGAGGAAGTCACCTTCTTGACCGCCGGGAAAGCCTTGCGGATTGCGTCGTTGACATGGCTCTCGCACATGCCGCACATCATGCCATCAATTTTCAGCGTCGTTTTTATCATCAGCCCTCATCCTTTCGATGAATGCAATATACCCCATCAGGGTATCTGAATGATAGCACCAGCGCGGCGGATTGTCAAGCGGTTTCGTTCGATGTGACTAACTTTTTTAAGGTAACACCGCACAAATGAGGTGGTCGGCTGGCGAATGGATTTTTCGTC
>ENA-OZKY01000780-OZKY01000780.1-human-gut-metagenome-genome-assembly--contig:-NODE-780-length-10517-cov-12.443797_pt1 | contig 10517 bp, 5 predicted proteins | sample MGYA00244830_ERZ653773 | MGnify/ENA primary metagenome ERZ653773 (study PRJEB26926, sample SAMN06165206) | human gut metagenome | biome: ENVO:00009003; feature: ENVO:2100002; material: ENVO:00002003...
CGTCCCTGCCAGTAACTTTGCGCGTCCGCAGACGCGCCCCCAAGCTGCTCTTCCCCCAAGTTTCCGTGAAGAACCAAAAAAGCGGGATTGCGCATTTTTCACGCAACCCCGCTTTTTGTCCCTATGCAATTTTCAGAAGCGCCGTGCGCGCCTTATTCCCCCATGCCCTGGTCGCGCGCCTGCGCGGTGTACAGCTCGTAGTATGCGCCGCGCTTGGCCATCAATTCGTCATGAGAGCCTGCTTCCATGATGCCCTGATTGCCGATGTACAGGATGCGGTCGCAGTTCTTGATGGTGGACAGACGGTGCGCAATGATGAAGGACGTGCGTCCCTTCAGCAGCGCCTGAATGCCGTCCTGCAGCAGCTTCTCCGTCTTGGTGTCGATGGAGGAGGTTGCCTCGTCCAGTATCAGGATGCGCGGGTCGCTCAGCAGCGTGCGCGCGAAAGCAATCAGCTGCTTCTGCCCCTGCGAAAGGCTGCCGCCGCGCTCGTTCACGGTCGTTTTGTAGCCCTGCGGCATTTCGCGGATGAAGTCGTCCGCGCGGACAACCGCCGCCGCCTGACGTACCTCGTCGTCTGTCGCGTCCAGACGGCCGTAGCGAATGTTATCCAGAATCGTGCCGGAGAAGATGAAGGAATCCTGCAGCATGATGCCCATCTGCGAGCGCAGGGAGTGCAGCGTCACGTCGGTAATGTCGTGCTTCACGCCGGATTCATCCGTCAGCGTGATGGAACCGCTGCGCAGGTCGTAGAAGCGGCAGAGCAGGTTGACGATGGTGGACTTGCCCGCGCCCGTCGGGCCGACAAGCGCAATGCTTTCGCCCGCCTTGACATGCAGGTCAACATCCTTGAGGACGGTCTGCCCTTCCTCGTAGCCGAAGGTGATGCTGTTGTAATCAACAGCGCCGGTAATGGGCGGAAGCGTCTCGGCATTCGGCTTGTCGTCAATCACGACTGGTTCATCCATCGTCTCGAAGATGCGCTCCAGATACGCCATGTTGTTCACGAAGCTGTTGTAGATGTTCGCCAGATTCGTAATCGGCTGCCAGAAGCGGCTGACGTACTGCCCCATGGCGAGAATCACGCCGAAGGAGACCACCGCGCCGCCCAGCCAGTACACACCCGCGTAGTACATGAGGGTGAAAACAATCTGGGTGATGATTTCCGAAGAGAGCCAGACGCTGTTGGAGATGTAAATCGCCTTCAGCCACGCCGCGCGGCACGCCGTCGCCAGGCGCTGCATGATGGAGCAGTTGACATCCTGCCGCGCGAACAGTTCGCTCACGCGCACGCCGTCAATGGATTCCGCCAGATACGCGTTGTAGTTGCTGTTTTTGTTCGACTGATTCTGCCACGCGCGGCGCTGACGAGGCTTCAGGATGATGATAATCGCCACGAAAATCGGCAGACCCGCCACAACAATCGTCGCCAGCGTCGGCTCGGTCGTATACATGTAGACGACGATGAAGATGATGTTGATGATTTCCAGAATCGAGTTGATGATGCCGTTGGAAAGAATATCCGACACGCTGTTGACGTAATTGATGACGCGCACGAGGATTTTGCCCGCCGGACGGCTGTCGTAGTAGGCGAAAGGCAGCTGCTGCAGGTGCGCGAAGAGGTCTTTGCGGATATCGTAGATGATCTGCTGACTGACGAACGCCATGATGCGCGAGCGGATGACCGTGAAGACGATGCCGACGATGATGATGCCCATGAACGCCAGCGCCATTTTCAGCAGCAGGTCAACGTTTTTCTGCGGTACAGCGACGTCCATGACGGTCTGGGTGATTTTCGGCACGGCGAGGCTCGTTACCGATGCCAAGGCGGACAAAAGCAGCGCCAGCAGCATCTTCCACTTGTGCTTGCCGATGTAAACGCCCACGCGCTTCAAGTGCCGGAAGTCAAACGGGGTTTCCAAGCGCTCGTCTACGTCAAATTTGTTGCGCGCCATGTTACATCACCTCCTGCGGAGCGGTGTCGGGCGTGATGCCGTTTTGCAGGCAGTACGTTTCGTAGTAGTAGCCGCGATGACGCAGCAGCTCCTGATGCGTGCCGCGCTCGGTCACGACGCCGTCCTTCAAAATCAGGATGAGGTCAGCATCCTTGACGGAGGAAATGCGCTGGGCAATGATCAGCTTCGTGCAGTCGTAGGGGAGCTGACGCAGCTGCGCCTGAATGTACTTCTCCGTCTCCATATCGACAGCGGAAGTCGTGTCGTCCATGACGAGGATGCCGGGCTTGACTGCCAGCGCGCGCGCCAAGGCAATGCGCTGCTTCTGCCCGCCGGAAAGACCAACGCCGCGTTCGCCGATAATCGTGTCGTAGCCCTCGGACAAGCCCTTGATGAAGTCGTCCGCAGCCGCGCGGCGGGCGAAGTCGTGCACTTCATCCTCCGTCAGCGTTTGGTCGCCGAAAGCAATGTTGCCTTCCACCGTGTCGGAAAAGAGGAAAACATCCTGCGTCGCCGTGCCGATGCCGTCGCGGAGCTGCTGCAGCTTCCACTTGCGCACATTGCAGCCGTCAACGGAAATGCTGCCGCTGGTCACGTCGTAGCAGCGGGCGAGCAGCTGAATCAGCGTCGTTTTGCCGGAACCGGTCGGCCCCATGATGGCGACGGTCTGCCCCGGCTTGGCGGAGAACGTTACGTCGGACAGCACCGGCTGCGAGCCGTAAGCGAAGGATACATGGTCAAAGGAAATCGCACCCTCGATGTGGTCATGATTGACGGCGCAGGAGCTGTCTACAATCTCCGGGCGGGAGACTTCAATCTCCATGACCTTGTTCGAGCAGGTGATGAAGCGCTGCCAGTCGTTGAGCAGGTTGCCCAGCTGCCGCATGGGGACGCTCAGCGTCCACGCCAGCTGGGTGAAAATCGTCAGTTCGCCCGCCGTCATGCCGTCGGTAATCATCAGGTAGCCGCCGAAAAAGACGGTCAGCAGCGTCATGGCGTTCGCCAGAATCTCGATGAAGGGATAGAAGGACAGCCAGCGCTTGTTGATATCCAGATTCGCATCGCGGAAGGCGCGGGAACGCTCGTCGAAGCGGTTCTCCTCGTATTCCTCACGCGCAAACGCCTTCACCACGCGGTTTGCCGCAATGTTCTCCTGCGCCTTCGCGTTCATGTCGCTCATCTTGTCGCGCATGTCCACGAACATCCGCCGCGCGCCCTTGGAGTACACTTTCGTGATAATCATCAGCAGCGGCGTGACGCAGACCATTGCCAGCGCGAGCTTCCAGTTCACCGAGAACAGGTAAATCGACGACGACACGAACATGACGATGCTGTCTACCGCCACATAGTCTATGTATGCCAGAAAATGACGGCACCAGTCTGTGTCGGCGGACAGGCGCGTCATCAGGTCGCCCGTGCGGTGAATGTCGAAAAAGCGCATGTCCTGATACTGCAGACGCGTGAACAGCCGCATGCGCAGGTTCATCAGCGTGTTCTGGGAGGAATGCTCCAGCAGGACAACCATCAGGTAGCGCAGACCTTCGCGCGTAACCTTGACAATCAGCATCGCCAGCAGCAAGCCGACGAGCGGTTCGGGGTTCTGCGCGACAATGACGTCATCCATCAGGCGCATCGTCAGGTAGGGGTTGATGAGCAGCATCAGCGACGTGACGGCACTGATGATGAGACCAAGAATGTGCCACTTGTGGTAGCGCTTGTCCATTACGCCCCACAGCCATTTGATATTCTCCATCGGTTACTCCTTATACAGGGTCGATTCGATTTCCTTTGTCACAAAGTCAGCAATGCGGATTTTCCATTCCTCGTCCGGGTGGACTTCGCCGTGAAAGCGGGCAACGCTGCGGTCAAAGCCGCTTCCGTAGAAGCTGTCGATGCAGTGCACACCCGTTTTCTGCGCGACTTTCTGGATGACGCTGCGCTTGAGCAGCCCGTGAGATTCGTCCATCCATTCCTGCGGGGTGTATGTTTGCAGCGGCGTGGCGAGGAAAATCGCTGCGTTCGGGCAGACCGCCTGCAATGTCCGCACCGCCCAGAGCAGCGCAGATGCCATCGACGTGCGGGTCAGGGCAGCATAGGGGAGTTCACAGACAGCCGCAAAGTCATCCGCCGGGGCATTTTCCGGTTGATTGCCGTCATTGGTGGAGATGGCGATGTAGATGACGTCCGGCGTGCTCAGCGTGCCTGTGCCGATACCGATTTCCGCCGGAATCGCATACTCGATGCCATCCACCGTCCAGCGGATGATGCTGCCCTTCGGAGTAAGCGCCTGCAAAACGCGCCGCACCTGATTGGACAGCACGTTGTCCGCCGTGTTCGTGTTCGGCGGCTCGATGAGCGTTACAGGCGTGATGTTCCTATCGCCTTCGTGCCAGTCGGAGCAGGTTGCGTACCCGCAGGCGGCATTCAGCACCTCCTGCGCGTTCAGCCGATGCGCCACCATCGTGCCGATGCCGCTGACCTGGTTGCTGGTGATGCTGTCGCCCATGCAGCAGAAGCAGCGGATGTTCATGGGGTTGTCCTCCCTTGTAGAAAGACGTGTCGTTCAGTCGTAAGTTCATTAGAAACGGTTTGATGATAGCACGGTTTTTTCCTTGTTTCAAGGGGGCTTTTGGAAAGATTTCGACAATATTTCTTGCCCATCAGTTAAGTAACAAAAAACCGGAAAATTCAAGGACAAAAGGCACAATGCAGCGATAAAAACCAGCGACAGGAGTGGCGAAAGCAAGGAGTCCAGAGGGTGACCGCAGACTTTGTCCGTTTTCATTGCCCTCTGGAAGCATGGAAAAGACCAGTTCAACCATGCCCATCAGCATAGAATCAGAAAAAACCACCCAACGAAACCATTTTCGTTCTGGTAAGAAATCAGACATTCTTGACAAAACACAATTTTTGTGTATAATTAAATTATTGCATCATCCATTCCATAGACCCCCAAGACGCTAAGGGAGGAAATTAAACATGAAACACTGGGTCGCACAAGCGCTTTCTCTGCTGATGGCACTCTGCTTGTTTCTGCCCTGCTTCGCCGCAGCGGAAGAAGCCGCGCAGACCGCCGTCACCATCGACTTTGAGGATGGCAACGCCGCCGCATTCAGCCAGTCTGGCACCTGCACCGTCGGCGTGACGGAATCGCAGGCACACAGCGGTAAGCAGAGCCTGCAAGTTTCTGGACGCGGCAGCAATAACTGGGACGCCGTTGACCTCTCCGCTGCGTCGCTTGGCATTGAAGCCGGCGCGAAAGTCCACCTGTCCGCCTGCGTCTACGTCGAAAGCTCGGAGGACGGCGTTATGGCGATTGGCAAGGCGGGCGGCGATTACGCCTACTACGCGCAGGTGAACGTCAAGGGCAAGGAGTGGACGGAAATCTCCTGCGATTTCGAGGCGGACGCGGGCGTCAATATCCGCGTCCTCACGGCGTCGGATAACTATCTGGGTAAAAACTACTGCCTTGATGACGTTACGCTGACCATCACCGCGCCCGAAAAGGTGGATTACTCCGACGCGCCGCAGATTCACTACACGTCGGACTTTACCAGCGGCACGGACGGCTGGTATGCGCGTTCTGCGGGCAGTGCTACCATCGAGACGAACGCTGACGGGCTGTACATCACCGGGCGTACCGCGACGTGGAACTCTCCCGGCCGCGACTTCGACCTTGTGCCGGGGCGCGCCTACAACCTGTCCGTGCAGGTGAAGCAGGACGAGATGGATTCGTGCAGCTTCATCCTGTCCGTCGCCCATACCCGCGACGGCGAGGAATCCTATGAGAACATTGTCACCGGCACGGCGAAGAAGGGCGAATGGGCAATGCTGTCCGGCTCGTACATTCCCGGTCGGTATGACAAGTATGTGCTGTACGTTGAGGGTGCGGGCAAGGAAACGTCCTTCACCATCCGCAATTTCACCTGCGACGAGAAGATTGACTCCTTCGACACCACTTCGCTGCCTGTCCTCAAGACGCTCTATGCGGATAAGTTCGATTTCGGCACGGCGGTTGTTGCCAGTGAAGTGGCGGACAGCAAACGCATGGCGTTCTACGGCAGCCAGTTCACCATCATGACCGCGGGAAACGAGATGAAGCCGGATTCGCTGCTGGATATGGCGGAATGCCGCAAGCTCAGCCGCACGGACGACACGGCCGTCGCTGTGAAGTTCGACAACTGCATTCCGTTCCTCGATTGGTGCCGCGACAATGGCGTGAAGGTGCATGGGCATGTGCTGGTGTGGCACTCCCAGACGCCCGAAGCCTTTTTCCATGAGGGCTACGCGACCCACAAGCCGCTGTGCAGCCGCGAAACCATGCTCGCCCGCATGGAAAGCTACATCCAGCAGGTGCTGACGTGGACGAACGAGAATTATCCGGGGCTGATTGTCTCGTGGGACGTTGTGAACGAAGCCGTGGCGGACGGCAGCGACCAGCTGCGCGAATCCAACTGGACAAAGACAATCGGTCAGGATTTCGTGAACCGCGCGTTTGAGTACGCCCGCAAGTACGCCGCGGACGGCGTGAAGCTGTACTACAATGATTACAACACCCCCCTTGACCCCAAGCTGCACGGCATCTGCGTCCTGCTGGACAGCCTGATTGCGGATGGCACGATTGACGGCTACGGCTTCCAGGCACACTACTCCGTCGGCAGTCCGACGATTGACCGCGTGGATTGGGCGTTCCAGCAGATTGCCAAGCGTGATTTGCTCCTGCGCGTGTCCGAACTTGACGTGGGCATTGACGATACGAGCGAGGAAAATCTGCAGAAGCAGGCGAAGTATTACGGCAACCTGATGAAGATTTTCCTGCGTTACGCCGACCGCATCGAAGCGGTGCAGGTATGGGGCACGGTGGACGACCTGAGCTGGCGCGCGGACGAGTACCCGCTCCTGTTCGACAAGGATGCCCAGCCGAAGCCCGCGTTTGACACGCTGGTGGAACTGGCACAGTAAATCCATCATAAAGGCAGCACCGCACAATCCATTTGCCAGCCGACCACCTCATTTGTGCGGTGTTACCCTAACTTTAAGGAGGCGACGAAGATGAAGAAGAAGAGTTTTGCCATATTGCTGGCTGCGGCGCTGCTGCTGTGCCTGCTGCCGGGAATGGCGCTGGAAGCGAAGGCGGAAACCGTCCGCAACATATGTTTTTCCTGTAAGAAACAGGCAGATCTTGAGATTACAGGATTCGAGCGATACAACGACGATCAGCATTATGTAATTTACAAATGTCCACTCTGCGGTAAAAGCAAACATGCCATATTTCTTGGCAATCCAATCATCTATCACTCTGGCGGCACCGAAACGCCGACCTGCACCACGGGCAAAACCTGCGCCCAGTGCGGCGCTCAATACGGCAAACTCGGTCACGACTGGGGCGCATGGCAATCCAGGGGCAACAACAGTGCGCATTTCCGCACCTGCCAGCGCGACGGCTGCGATGCGGTCGACACCGCAAGCTGCTCCGGCGACAGCAGCGCGACCTGCATCACCCTGGGAACATGCACTACCTGCGGCGGGCAGTACTACAGCGCACATACCTTCCCTGCGAATCAGGGCTGGGATTCGGATGCCGAAAACCACTGGGTTAGCTGCACCGTCTGCCACGAAGCGAAAACTAAGGTGGGCGCACATTTCTTCGTTCAGGGCAACGATAGCTCGTGCCTTAAGTCCGCAGCCACCTGCGTTTCTCCGCCCGTGTACTACACGAACTGCGCTTACTGCTACCGCAAGGGAACGGATACTTATGTACACCCATGGTATGGACCTGACCCGAACAACCACGACCTGGTGCACCACGACGCCAAGGCGCCCACCTGCACCGAAATTGGCTGGAATGCATATGACGCCTGCCAGCGCGAGGGCTGCACTTACACCACCAAGGTGGAAATCCCTGCGCTGAAACACAAGCTGGTGCACCACGACGCCAAAGCGCCCACCTGCACCGAGACCGGCTGGGAGGAATACGATACCTGCTCCCGCTGCGATTACACCACTAAGGTGGAAATCCCTGCGCTGAAACACAAGCTGGTGCATCACGACGCCAAGGCCCCCACCTGCACCGAAATTGGCTGGGATGAATATGACGCCTGCCAGCGTGAGGGCTGCGATTACACCACCAAGGTGGAAATTCCCGCACTCGAGCACGATTATACCGAAAAGGTCGTCAAGCCCACCTGCGAAAAGGTCGGCTACACGCTGCACACCTGCAAAAAATGCCAGGACAGCTATAAGGATCAGCAGACGAAGAAGCTGCTGCACTGGTATGGCGAATGGACGAATAACGGCGACGGCACGCACAGCGCAGCCTGCAAGCGCGAGGATTGCAAGCGCGTCAGCAAGACCGAATGCGCCATCGTCGAATTCAAGCAGGATGAAGCGACGCTCATGCTCTGCCCTGTATGCGGCAATGTGAGCGATGGCACGCATCTGGCGCTGGTTGAAGAAGTGAAGGCGGAGGGCGAGCATCTGCCCTATGGCGAGCTGGCGCTGCGCATGGGTGAAATGGCGAACGGCAATACGCTGCTGAGCGTCTGCTTTGAAGTTTCCGGCAAGCTCTCCCGTCCGAAGGGCGAGGTAAAAATCACGATGCCCGCCGAGCTGCTGAACGGCGTTACCCTGGCGCTGCTGAAGGCCGACGATACGGAAATTGAACTGCCCTACATCGTGGAAGGTGAAAACGCAGTGTTCACGCTGAATTTCACCGATGCAGAAATTCCCACCGTGCTGATTCGCCTGATACCGACAGCGGAATAATCTTATTTCCATTTCATAGCGTTTTTAAAAATTTGAGGAGGAGAAAAACATGAAAAAATGGTTGGTTACATGTCTCCTGGCGATTGCGCTGTTCTTTGTAGCAACCACGGCGATGGCTGGGCATACCAAGGCGAACGGCGAGTATTGTTTAGGCGGTTCCTATGCTCTGCTAAAAGAGTACGAAAATCAGCATCTGCTGAGGTGCAATGACTGCCAGGAAGAGATCTTGGAGAATCACTGGATTGGACAGGAGGCCACGTGCATACGGAAAGCACAATGCGGCGGCTGTACTGCACGCTTCGGCGATTACGGGCCGCACGACTGGGGCGAGTGGAAGTCCAACGGCAACGGCGCCCACACCCGCGTCTGCAAGCATAATGCTTCACACACCGAAACGAAGGATTGTACCTTCAGCGCAGCGCCCTGCACCGTACCTGCCGCCTGCACTGAGTGCGGTGCGGTTTACAAGCTGGGTCATGACTGGGGCGCATGGACATCCAACGGAAATAAAACCCACACCCATACCTGCAAGCGCGACGCCAGCCATATAGAGACGGAAAACTGCAACATTCAGGAGGCCACCTGCAGAGACCCCGCCTGGTGCTGGGAATGCTATGGCGAATATGGCAGCGCAGACCCGAGCAAGCACAAATGGATGCTCTGTCACTCCAATGGCAACGGCACCCACACCCGTGTGTGTTCTTTGGATTTCACCCACACAGAAACGAGCGATTGCTCCGGCGTGCGCTGCGGGGAAACGGGCTGGTGCGACGAGTGTAACGAAAGATACACGGCAAGCCACAAGTTTAACGGCCCCTGGTCGAGCAATCCCGACAAGCACTGGCGCACCTGTATCTACTGTAATGAGGCGGGGAGCAAAACTTCCCATTCGTTCGTGGAACAGCCCGACGCCCGGTATCTGAAGTCCGAGGCCACCTGCGCATCTCCGGCCGTGTATTACAAGGTCTGTTCCGACTGCGGCTACCAGACGCCGAGCACTTTTGAAAGCGGCGATATTGATCCGAACAACCATGATCTGCAGCGTCATGAAGAGGTGAAAGCCCCCACCTGCACGGAAAAGGGCTGGAGCGCCTACTATACCTGCTCCCGCTGCGATTATACCGCCTATCAGGAAACGGACGCGCTGGATCACGACTGGAACAATTGGACGTCCAATGGAAACAAAACCCACACCCGCACCTGCAAGCGCGATCCCAGCCACACCGAAACGGAAGCCTGCTCCGGCGTGAGCTGCGGGGGTACGGGCGCATGCTCCGTCTGCGGCGGAGCATATACGGAGGAGCACAAGTATGATGAAAGCTCATGGTCGTGCGATGATGCTGAGCATTGGCGCAATTGCGTCTATTGCCATGAAAAAGGGGAAATAGCTTCCCATTCCTTCGAAATGCATGTGCAGACTGCAGCCACCTGCGTATCTAAGGCTGTGTATGCCAGGGTCTGTTCCGATTGCGATTACCAGGGTGGTAACTTTATTTTCGGCAATATAAACCCGGACAACCACAACCTGATCCCCCATGCCGGCAAGGCCGCTACCTGCACCGAAAAGGGCTGGAAGGCCTATAACACCTGCTCCCGCTGCGACTACAGCACCTATGAGGAGCTGCCGGCGCTGGGACATGACCCGATTCCCCATACTGGCAAGGCCGCTACCTGCACCGAGCCCGGCTGGGATGCCTACGATACCTGCTCCCGCTGCAACTACAGCACCTATGTGGAACTGCCCATCGATCCGGACAACCACGATCTGGTGCATCACGAAGCGCAAGCTCCGACCTG
>ENA-OZKY01000781-OZKY01000781.1-human-gut-metagenome-genome-assembly--contig:-NODE-781-length-10516-cov-5.665424_pt1 | contig 10516 bp, 8 predicted proteins | sample MGYA00244830_ERZ653773 | MGnify/ENA primary metagenome ERZ653773 (study PRJEB26926, sample SAMN06165206) | human gut metagenome | biome: ENVO:00009003; feature: ENVO:2100002; material: ENVO:00002003...
AGCCGCCGCAGGCCACGCAACCGCCTATCTGCTCGGCACCGACGGTCAGAATCTGCACCTCGGCACCGGCTGCGCGCAGCACCCGCTCCATTTCGTGCAGGGCGGTGTATGTGCAGCCGCGCGGATGCGGGCTGCCGTTGATCATGAGAATTTTCATCGTATCACCTCACGCGCAGGATAGCACAAATCGCCGCGCAGCGCAAGCGCGCACGCAATGCCCCAAAACGCCTTGCGCGGCAGCAAAACCTGCTGCCGCGCAAAGGAAAAGAAGGGACGTATGCCATGGAGTGGGGGGGAAAATGAAAGGAAGAAATGCGCATGGTGATACGGGAAACATGACGCGTCGGGCAGCCGGGCATACACAGCCGCCCGACGCGGAGAGGAACGGCTTCGCCGCTATGCGCCGCGGCGAAAGCCGGATCAGGCAGAGATCAGATGGCGCTCCAGCCGCCGTCCACGCACACGATCTGGCCGGTGGTGTAGCTGCAGGCCGGGGAGGCAAAGTAGGTGCACAGGCCGTCCATTTCGCCGGTCTCGCCGTGGCGCTCCATGGGGCAGCACTCGAGGTGCGCCTGATGGAAGAAGGGCGCGTCGATGTAGGCCGCGGTCATTTCCGTCGGGAAGTAGCCCGGGCAGATGCAGTTGACGGTGATGCCGTCGCGCGCCCAGGAGTTACCGAGCGAGCGCGTCAGGTTGACGATGCCGCCCTTGGCCGCCGCATACGGTGCCGTGTCCACGCCCTTACGGCCGCAGACGCCGTGGATGGACGAGACCATGATGATGCGGCCGTACTGATTGGGCTTCATGGACTGGCGCACGACCTCGCGGCAGGTGAAGAACTGCCCGTTGAGGTCGGTGTTGATGACGTTGAGCCAGTACTCGTCCGTGAGCGTGGCCGGGTCGCCGCCGCCCGGAATGCCGGCGGCATTGACCAGAATGTCGATCTTGCCAAAATGCGCAACGACGTCGCTGACGCAGTCCGTGATGCTCTTGGAATCCTGCAGATCCATGTAATGCGGATAGACCTTGACGCCGTATTCCGCCTCGATCTCCCTGGCGTTTTCATCCAGACGATCGGTGCGGCGGGCGACGAGCGCGATGTCTGCGCCCGCGTTGGCCATTGCCTTGGCGAACTGAAGGCCGAGACCGGAGGAACCGCCGCAGCAGAACGCGACCTGGCCGGAAAGATCAAACAGATTGTTTTTCATAATAAAGCCTTCCTTTTATAAAAAATTCAGTATGGTTTAGAAGAACCAGCAGTTTTCGTAGGCGCTGAGCGTGGCATCGGCCATCGTGCCGCCCTTGTTGGCGTCGCCGACAAAGACGACCTTGTCGAACGCATCCTTGAGCTGCTGCTCGTAGCTCTTGTCGGGGCGATTACCGAGCGCCATGATGACGATATCGGCCGGGCGGGTGACGACCTCGCCGGTGTCGGTCTTTTTGAGCTCGACCGCGCCGTCGGTCACGCCGGCAATGGCGTGCTCGGTCAGGACCTCCACGCCGCTCTCGGCGAGCAGGGACAGCAGCTTGTAGCGCGCGGTGCGGTAGATCGTGACACCGACCTCCTTCTGCATCTCGACGACCGTGACCTTGTTGCTGTCGCACAGGAAGTGCGCGACCTCAAGGCCGACATGGCCGCCGCCGATGACGGCGATGTTCTTGCCCTCGAAGGAGACGCGGCGCAAAAGCACATCCTCGATATAGTAAACGTTGCTGCGGTCCACACCGGGAATGTTCGGCACGATCTGATCGCCGCCGCAGGCGACGACGACGCCGTAGGGATCGAGCGCGCGCAGCGTCTCGACCGTGGCGGGCGTGTTCAGGCGCACCTCGATGTGGTACTCCTTCATCTCGGCCTTCATGGTCTCGATGAGCTCGGCCACCATACCCTTGCACGGCGCTTTCGAGGCCAGCACGGCGCTGCCGCCGAGATGGTCACGGCTCTCGAAAATGACCGGGTAATAGCCGCGCTTTTTCAGCAGGAGCGCAGCCTGCATACCGCCGGGGCCGCCGCCCACGACCGCGACCGTGCGGCCGGCGCCGGTCTTGACCAGGTTCTCGTCGCCGTAGACCGTGGCGCGGCCGGTGACGGGGTTGATGGCGCAGTGCAGGTTCTTGCCCGCGACGACGGACTTGTTGCAGTTCATGCAGCCAAGGCACTTGCGGATAAGATCCTCGCGGCCGGCCATCGCCTTTTTGACCACGTCGGGATCAGCCAGCTGCATGCGGGACATGCCGACAAAGTCACTCACGCCCTCCTGCAGGAAGCGCTCGGCCGTCTCGGGGTGCTTGATGGTGTTGACGGCGATGACAGGCACATTCACGGCAGCCTTGATGGTCTTGGCCAGATTCTTTCTCCAACCCTCGGGGCTGTAGCACGGCTCGATCATGGTCGGTGCGCTGGCATACACGCCGCAGGACACATTGAAGTAATCCACATACGGCTCTAGGTATTTGGCGATCTCGGTGCAGGCAGCGAGATCGTTGCCGCCCTCGACGAAGTCATTGCCGTTGATGCGCGCGCCGACAACGAAATCACGGCTGACGGCGGCGCGGATGCCGGTGAGGATGCGCACGAGGAAGCGGCAGCGGTTTTCCATGCTTCCGCCGTATTCGTCGGTGCGCTTGTTGGTGTAAGGGCTCAAAAACTGCTGCACGAGATAGCCGTGCGCCGCGTGGACCTCGACACCGTCGGCACCGGCCAGCTCGGAGTTGACCGCCGCCTGCACGTACTTCTCGACCAGGTTGTCAATGTCCTCAATGGTCATCTCGCGCGGCAGAATGGTCGCGCGGCCGACGACGGAGTTGAGCTCCACACTCGGAGCCATGGCCTGACGGCCGCCGTTGCAGGCCGGGGGCGCCTCGCGGCCGCCGTGATGCAGCTGGATGAAGATCTTCGCGCCGTGGCGATGCACCGCCTCGCAGATGAGCTGGAAGCTCTTGATCTGCCGGCTGTCATAGATGCCGAGCTGGATGGGGTTGCAGTGGCCGCTGTCGGCGTCCACGGAGGTGAATTCCGGAATGATGAGGCCGCAGCCGCCCTTGGCGCGATCCTCATAGAAACGGATCTGCTCCGGCGTGGTGCAGCCGTTCCAGTCGCCCATGAGCGCGCCCATGGCCGTCATCACGACGCGGTTGCGCAGCTCGAGGTTGCCGATCTTTCCGGGCTGAAACAGTTTTTCGTACTTCATGAGGTGTTTCTTCTCTTTCTTTGGAGGATTCCGAAACCGATGCTGTCAGTTTGTGCAGGAACGACATGGGATGCGGATTCTGCCGCCGCATCCGTGCCTTTGCAAATATTTTAACCATCTGTTTTGCGAATTTCCATATGCACGAAACACCAAAAAAAGCTTGATTTTGTGCGGGACAGACAATCCCGCCGCCGTGCACAACGATCCTGCCCGACGTGGAAACGACCGCCGTTGTGTGCCGTGCACAACGACCCGCCGCCTTTTTGTCGCACAGCACAACGGCAGCGGTTGCGCCCGCACCCCTCCGTGTAGTATAATTGAGTTAAATATTTTTTTAACAATTTTAGTATATCCGAGGAGGCACGACCGTGAAATTTTCCGAACTGATCACAAAGCTGCATTCGGCCAGTCAGCCGCATATGCTCATGTACATCGACATTCGTTCCGACTGCGAACTGGCGGACGTCAACATCCTTGCCTCCGGTCAGAGCGATGTGCAGGCCGGAACGCTCTATTTTGCCGACGCGGGGCAGCTGACACCGGACACCGTACTGCCGACCAACCTGCTGTACTACGGCACGCTGCCGCCGGAGCTAGCGGACAGACTGACGAACAGCGCCATGATCGATCGCGGTGAATTTGCCGTGCTGTTTCAGACCGTAAAGGAACTGCTGAGCTACCAGCAGTCCGACCAGCAGCTCTATACACAGGTGCTGTATATGCTCTGCAACGGTGCGGAGCTGGACCGGGTGCTGGCCAAAATGACCGACGTCACCGGCGACCTGTTCGTCGTGATCGACAGCACGGGAAAGCTCGTGGCCAAGACGAAAAACTTCTATGTGGACTACCCGCTGTGGATGCGGAGCATCGAGCAGGGATACTGCAGCGATATTCTAATGGAGTACATCGAGGACCGGCGGCGCAAAAACGAGTATTCCCTCTCGGACAAGCCCTTCACGCTCTTTTGCGAGCACATGCAGCGCTATCTGCTGTGCACGCGCATCGTCTACGACAATTTCATGATGGGCTACGTCATCATCGTGAGCAAGACCGGCATGTTCAGCGCGGCCGAGCAGCAGATCATCCCGCTGCTGTCCAACCCGGCAAAGGAGCGCATCGTCAAAAGCAACAACTGCAACTGGATCGATTACCGCGTCTCCCAGCTCAACAACATCTTTGCCGATATGCTCGCCGGCGCGCAGAACGTGGACATGGAGCGCCGCATGAAGCTGGCCAAGCTGAGCTTTCCGGAGCAGAAATGTCTGGCGATCATCCGGCCGGTCTATTATAAGGAGCCGGCCTACTACAAATCCCGCCTCATTCCGGATATGCAGGCCATCTTTGGCAAGACGGCCTTTTCGGTGGTCAAGAACGATCTGGTGCTGCTGCTGACGGCGGCGGACGGCGGCACCATCACGCCCGAACAGCGCGCAGCACTGGAGCAGTACACGCAGGGGCACCGGCTGATCGTCGGCATCAGCAACTGTTTTCAGACCAACAACCAGCTTTCACTCCACTATAACATGCTGCTGCAGACCTTGCAATTGGCCAAGCAGATGCGCTCGGACCAGAAGCTCTTCTTTTTCTCGGACTACGTGTATTACGCGCTGCTCGATCAGGTCGAGGACAAAAGCCTGCTGTCCTTCATCCGGCATCCCGCGCTCGACACGCTCATCCACTACGACCGCGAAAAAAGCGCCGAGCTCTACCAGACGCTGCGCGTATTCACCAAATGCGGCTTTAACAAGGCGCACACCTCCGAGCGGCTCATTCGGCACCGCAACACCGTCAACTACCGCATCGCACAGATCGAATCCATCTGCGGGATCGACCTTTCGACGACAGAGCTGCTGTTTTCGCTCCAGCTGTCTTTTCTGATCGACGGCTATCTTAACAACGTCGCCTTCTGACGGCGGCCGCAGCCTGAAAACCGGACCGGCAAAGCTTGCCGGTCCGGTTTTTTGCGTCAAAAACGGTTTCCGGAGCAAAATGCGGATTGGTCTCTATGACAAAATTTTGACCGGATACTGTGCACGGCAAACATTGTCGATTTCCTGTCAAGCAAATATAATGGGCACAACCGAACAAAACCGATGTGTATCCCGCAGGGACACACGAACGCAGCTCCGCAGCCGTCCGTCGCGGCGGTGCGGAGCGCTCCGGACGGCTGTCTGCCCGGCTGCCGGAGCGCAGGACCATGTCAATGATAGAAAGGAGAATCTCGATGGAAAAGACGATCGAGAATATGGATCGCAACCGCCTTGGAATCCTGATCCGCTGCCTGGTGATTTTGCTCATCACCGGCGTGACCAACTCTGCAGCCGTATTTGTTTCCCCGCTGGCAGCACACTTTAACTGGACCGCAGACGCCATCGCAAACGTCAGCACGACCATGCTGCTGTGCTGGACGCCCGGCGCCCTGATCGGCGGCACGCTCATGTCGAAGATCGGCGCAAAAAACGCCATGCTGCTCGGCGCCGTGCTGTTCCCGCTCGGCACACTGACCAGCAGCTTCGTGCCGCAGTCGGCCCCGTGGCTGCTGTATGTGACCTTCAGCTTCCTGCAGGGCCTCGGCAACGGCCTCGCCTACACCGTGGCCACCTATGTCTCCACCGGCTGGTATCCGGACAAGCGCGGCCTCGTTTCCGGCCTGTGCATGGCCTTCACCGGTGGCTCGTCCGCCTTCCTCGCGCCGATCTGCTCGAAGCTCGTGCAGTCCACCGGCATCATCTCCACGCTGCGCATCGTCGGCCTCGTGTCCCTGGTCGTGTGCGTCGTGTGCGCACTCGGCGTCCGTCAGGCGCCTGTCGGCTACACGCCCGCCGGCTTTGCCGGCTCCGCCTCGAGTGCGGAGACCCAGCTCGAGAGCTATAACGTGCGCCGCGCGCTCAAGACCCGTCCCATCTGGCACCTGATCGTGTGCACCGCCTTCTTCCCGACGATGTATATGATCATGTTCCCGCGCTTCTCCGTGTACATGACCGACGCCGGCTTCACGCTGAGCGCGGCCACGCTGGGCGTGTCGATCTACTTCATCGCCAATACCCTCAGCCGCCTGTTCCTCGGCGCGCTGTGCGACAAGATCAGCTACAAGCACGTCTACGGCATCTGCGGCGCGCTGTGCATCCTGTCCGCCATCTGCCTGATCGCGGCAAAGTCGCTGTTCATGTTCTACCTCGGCTATGCGCTGCTCGGCCTCGGCTTCGGCGCCACCAACAGCGTCTACCCCGTCACGATCAACAAGTCCTACGGTCCGGTCTACGCCGGCGGCATCTACGGTGTGGCCCTGTTCGGCTACATGATCTTCTGCACGCTCATCACGCCGCGCATCAGCGCCGCGCTCGTTGCCTCCACCGGCGGCTACACCGCCTCGTTCATCTATGGCATCGTGCTCTCGTGCGTCGCCGTTGTGTCCATGTACCTGATCCCGAAGGTGGATCGCAAGCCCCTCGATGCGGCCGAGAAGCAGGCCGAATCCGTGTAATCCCGATCGGAAGAGGTGTCAACATTGGGCGTCATCGGCTGTATCCTTGGTTTTCTGATCGTTATCTATCTCTGCTATAAAGACTGGTCGGTCTATCTGGCCACATTTGCCGGCGCGTGCGTCGTCATCGCCTGCAACACGCTGCCGTTTATCGACAGCCTCGTCGGCGACTATGTCAGCGGTATGTTCACCGCCGTCAAGGGCTTCTTCTTCATGATCCTCTTCGGCTGCCTGCAGTCGAAGATCTATACGGAGAGCGGCGCCGCCTACACCATCGCCGACTCCGTCATGAACCGCCTGCTCAAGGAGAACATGAGCAATACCGGCAAAAACCTCATCGCCATGGCCGTGATCCTGGTCATCGGCACCATCCTCAACCTCGGCGGCATCATCGCCGGCGTCGTCATCGTGCTCATGTACCCGATCGCGCTGGTCATTTTCGAGCGCTGCGATATCCCGAAGAAGTTCATCCTCGGCATTCTGGGCGCGGGCTCGTTCACCTTCACGCTGACCGTGCCCGGCAGCCCGCAGGTCACGAACGTAGCCGCCATGACCGTGCTCGGCACGGCGGCCGATGTGGCACTGGTGCCCGGTCTCGTGGGCGCGGCGGCGGAGATCGCCGCGATCCTCGTCATCATGAACCTGCTCATCAACCGCGCCCGCAAACGCGGCGAGCACTTCGAGCTCCACCCGCTCGACCCGCGTTATGACAGCACAGGCAGCAAGCCGAAGCTGATCGTCGCCCTCATTCCGATGGCCGTCCTCTTCCTGCTGTTCAACATCTGGAAGCTCAACATCAACATCTGCCTGTTGTGCTCCATCGCGCTGTCTCTCGTGCTGTTCTGGCCGCAGCTGCGCCGCAGGGATCTCAAGGCCATGCTCAACAGCGGCGCCGTCGACTCCGTGCCCATGACGATGACCGTCGCCGCAATCTGCGGCTTCGCCGGCGTCATCACCAACACGGACGCGTTCCAGTCCATGATCACCGCCATCACAAGCATCAGCATCGCGCCGATCCTCATCTGCTGGGTCGTTGTGGCGCTCATGTGCATGCTCACCGGCGGTTCGTCCACCGGCCAGCTCGTCGCGCTGCCGATCATCGCGCCGAAGCTGCAGGCGCTCGGTCTGACGGCCAGCACCATCCACCGCGTGTCCGCGTTTGCGGCCACCACGCTCGACTCCATGCCCTATTCGGGCAGCATCCTCATGCTGCTGCCCATGTGCCACATGAAGCTCAAGGAGGTCTACCCCGCCCTGTTCGTGACGACCGTCATCGCCACGACCGTCGGTACCGCCGCCGTCACGCTCATGTGCGTCCTGTTCCCGGGTCTCGCCTGAGCCCCGTCAACCCACACCATATCACAACAGAAAGGAAGTCAAGACATGAAAGAATTCAAGAACAAAGTTGCCGCCATCACCGGCTCCGCCACCGGCATCGGCCGCGCCTTCGCTGAAGAGGCTGCCAAGCGCGGCATGCGCCTCGCCCTCATCGACATCAACACCGAGGGTCTCGAGGAGACCAAGGCCATCTGCGAGAAGGCCGGCGCGCCGAAGGTCGTCACCATCAAGACCGACGTCACAAAGTATGAAGAGGTCCGCTTCAGCATCCTGCGCGTCATGCAGGAGTACGGCCAGCTCGACCTGATGTTCGCCAACGCCGGCATCGCCACCGCCGGCTGGGTCTACAACCATCCGCCTCAGGACTGGGCCTGGGCCATGAACACGAACGTGCTCGGCCTGACCTATTACGTGCACGAGGTGCTGCCCATCTTCAAGCAGCAGGGCACGCCCTGCCACTTCCTGTTCACCGCATCCATCGCCGGCCTGATCACCGGCCTGCGCTACAATACGGCCTACCTTGCGAGCAAGCATGCCGCCGTCTGCATCGCTGAGGCCGTGCGCGACCTCGCCGAGAACGACCCCGACTACAGCATGATGGGTGTGAGCGTGTTCTGTCCCGAATATGTGCACACGAACATCCACAACAGCGAGGATCACCGCCCGGCCGACTACAGCGTCCCGTGCGACCCGTTCTACGCCACCGACAGCTACTGGGATTACCGCCGCCTGTTCGACAGCAACATCACAGTCAAGGGCATGAACCCCGCCTTCGTCGGCCCGTACCTGTTCGAGGCTGTCGAGGAGAACCACATGTACAAGGTGCCGCATATGCACACCCACGAGCAGATCCGCGCACGCCACAGACGCATCGAGTCCGACCTCGAGCGCGAGGAGAAGCTGCACGAGAAATACGCCCCGCTGCAGAAATACTGATCCGATTCCTTTCTTTTCGCAGCACCCCAAAAGCCCCGCCGGTTTTCCGGCGGGGCTTTCGCGATTTCAGTCCGGTTTCCATCCCTGCTCACAGCTCCTGCAGCATGAGGGAAAACGCCTCCCGGAACGTGAGCCCGCTGCGCACGGTGAGCTGCACATCCGGCGCGCCGTCCACCGTGACTGCGTAGAGCGTCTGCGGCGGCAGATTCGTGAAGATGCACGACCGGTGCCTTGCGTCCAAGGTTGCGACCATGGTGTTTTCGCGCGTCTCGCGCACCTGCCAGAGCCGCACCGTCACGGGCGCATCCGGCAGCACGTCTGCTGCGACGACGAGCCGCGCCGTACCGGTCGCAAAGACATACGCGCCGACCTCCTCTGCCGTACCGCTGACCTCACGCGCGGCAAGGTCGGTCGCACCGGCCGGGAGCGCGGCAGACACAGCGCCGCCCGGCTGGCCGAGGATCACGAAGGTCTTGCCGATGAACACAAGAAGCACGGCCAGCAGCACGGCCAGCAGCACGCCCAGCACCGCGCAGAGCGCGCGCAGGCAGCGCTTGCGGCGGCGCATTTTCCGCGCCAGAGCACGTGCGATCCCGTCCGTACCGGGATCCTCCGCCGCAGCAGCAGCGGGCGTCAGGTCGCGCCGCAGCTGCGCATATTGCGCCCGGCAGGCCGGGCAGGCGTCCATGTGCGCCTCGAGCGCCGCACGGCTGTCGGCGCTGCAGCAGCCGTCCAGATAGAGCGGCAGCAGATCCGCCGCCATGCCGCAGGTAATCGGGTTCATGTCGATCCCTCCATTCGTTCGATGATTTTGTTTTTGGCACGAAAGTACGTGACCTTCGCCCACGATTCGGACTTGCCGAAGATGTCCGCAATGTCGCGGAAGCTCAGCTCGCCGAGCGTGCGCAGCAAAAACACTTCCTTATACTGCGCGCCCAGCTCGTGCACGTAGCGGTAGATCTGCCGCGCCTGCTCGCGGTCAAGAAAGCGCTCGACGAAGTCAGTCTCCGCCGGCAGGGGCTCAAGCGCGTCCGCGCCGACCGTGCGCGCGCTGCGCCGGCAGTCCTTGAGGTATGCGTTCTTCGCAATGGCGCACAGCCACGTCTCAAGCTTGCTGTCGCCGCGAAACGAATCAAAATGGGTGTAGGCGCGGTAAAAGGTCTCCGCCGTGAGCTCTTCGGCGACGGCCGCATCTCCGCACAGGGAGCGCAGGTAACGGAACACGAACGGACTGTAGGTTGTAAATATGACGTCGAACGTGTCCATCCTTGCCCCTCCCATCTTGATGCTTTGTCTATAAGAGTCCACTGTGTGCAAAAGGTTACAGCGGATCTGCATTTTTCTTCTGCCGTGTCTGAAATCCCACGGCAGGGCCATTGTATCACAGCGGCGCGGAAAACGGCGCAGATATAGCAAAAGACCGCAGTCAAATGACTGCGGTCTTCTGTGTTGGCATTGACCTATCTTCCCGGTCCGTCTCCAGACAAGTATTGTCGGCACTGGTGAGCTTAACTTCCGTGTTCGGAATGGGAACGGGTGGACCCTCACCGTTAAAAACACCAACTAT
>ENA-OZKY01000782-OZKY01000782.1-human-gut-metagenome-genome-assembly--contig:-NODE-782-length-10489-cov-12.702607_pt1 | contig 10489 bp, 7 predicted proteins | sample MGYA00244830_ERZ653773 | MGnify/ENA primary metagenome ERZ653773 (study PRJEB26926, sample SAMN06165206) | human gut metagenome | biome: ENVO:00009003; feature: ENVO:2100002; material: ENVO:00002003...
GCGATGCACTGTGCCGCCGGAAAAACTGCGCCTGACGTTTAACCCGCAGCCGGAGGACGCGGCGCAGGAGCAGACGGGCGAAACAGGCGGAGAGGAATCATGAACACAGCATCAAGGAGCGAAAACACAGCGCGCAACATCGGCGTGGGCGCAGTGCGGCAGGTGGTTACGCTGCTGCTGGCTTTTGCCGTGCGAACGGTGTTTGTGCGCCGACTGGGCGCGGATTATACGGGTGTCAACGGGCTGTACAGCAACATTCTGGCCATGCTGTCACTGGCGGAGCTGGGCGTGGGCAACGTGCTGGTGTACAGCTTGTACGCACCGCTGCACCGGGGCGACACGGGCGAAATCCAGCACCTGCTGGGCTATTATCGTCGCATTTACCGCCTGATTGCGCTGGCGGTAGCGCTGCTGGGCGCGGCGGTAATCCCCTTCCTGCCGCTCATCATCAGCAGTGAGCTGCCGATGGCACAGCTAATCGTCTACTATGTGCTGTACCTGGCGAACTCCGTGGCATCCTATCTGGTCATCTACAAAACGACGCTGATTCAGGCTGACCAGAAGGCATATTTGCAGAACATGGTTTCCGCCGCGGCGCTGGTGTTGCAGTATGCGGCGCAAATCGCGTGCCTGCTGATTTGGGGCAGCTATCTGGGCTATTTGCTGATTCAGATTGCCTGCACCCTCCTGCAGAACGCGGTGCTGAGCCATTTAGCGGATAAGATGTACCCCTTCCTGCGGGAAAAGCAGAAACGTGCGCCGATGCACCGCAAGCAGGAGCTGAACGACAACATCCGCTCTATGTTCCTCTACAAGCTGGCGACAATACTCATCAACAACACGGACAACATCCTGATTTCCGTCATGCTGGGCACGGTGTTCGTCGGCTACTACTCCAACTACGCGTCGCTGACGACGTATGTGACAACGTTCGTTTCCATCGTGATTACCGGCATTTCCGCCAGCTTGGGAAATCTGAATGCCGAGAAGGATTCGGAAAAGTCATACGCCATGTTCCGCAACCTGATTGTCCTCTTCGGGGCGATTACAGGCTTCTGCGTCGCCGCGTACGGCGCGATTGTGCAGGATTTCATCCCCATCTGGGTGGGCAAAGAATACCTGATGGACACAGGGACGGTAGCAGCGGTGCTGTTCACGTTCTACCTGAGCACCATCGTCGCGCCCGTGTGGATGTACCGCGAAACGCTGGGGCTTTTTCGGCAAATGAAATATGTTATGTTTATGACGGCGCTGGTCAACATCCTGCTATCCATCCTACTGGGGCACTTCTTCGGCGTGGCGGGCATCATCGGCGCAACAGGGCTGGCGCGGCTCTGCACCATCTTCTGGTATGAGCCGAAAGTGCTGTTCCATCGCACCTTCGGGCGCAGCGCTGCCGCGTATTTCAAGGCGCAGGGCGGCTTGCTGCTGCTCAACGGCGCGGTGATGTTGCTGTCGCTGATGCTGTGCGCGCGGATGGGGCATACGCTGATGTGGATTATCCTCAAGGGCATCACCTGCGCGGCGGTGACGGCGCTCCTGTACACGCTGGCGCTGGGGCGGACGGCAGAATATCGCTGGATGCTTGAAAAAGGGCGGAGTTTCTTGCGCAAATGGAGGAAGAAGGCATGATCGATCAGGAAATGCAGCACTGCCGTAAAATTGTGCGTTTTGACCCTACCATTTCAACAGCGAATCAGGGAGATTTCATCATCCGCAACGCCTGCGAGCATGTGCTGCACGACTGCTTTCCTGTGCAGCTGTCCGTCGCCGTGCCGGTTCGGGACAGGCTGTCGAAAGTGTCGATGAAGCACGTCGGCAGTGCGGATTACGCATTTGTCTGCGGGACGAATCTGCTTTCCTCAGACATGCGCCGCCAAAGGATGTGGAATATCCGCCTGCGGGACGCGGTGATGATGCGCTGCGGCGATTTGCACAAGCGGGAGCTGCTGAATTTCCACCTGATTCGTGAGAAATTTCAGCGCACGCATATCATTTTGCTGGGCGCGGGGTGGTATCAATACCAGGACGAGCCGACAGGATACACGAAGCGGATTCTAAAAACGCTGCTGGATGGGCAGTACCTGCACGCGGTGCGCGACGAATACACGCGCCAGCGCCTGCTGAAGCTTGGCATCACGAACGTGCTGAATACGGCGTGCCCGACAATGTGGGGGCTGACAGCCGACAAATGCGCGCAGATTCCGACGCACAAGGCGGAGCGCGTCGTGACAACGCTGACGGACTACCGCAGCAGCCCGGAGCAGGATGCGCAGATGCTGACCATGCTGCAAAAGCACTATCGCGAGGTGTATGTGTGGCTGCAAGCCGTTGAGGACTATGCCTGCCTGCGCCAAATGGATGCGCGCGTGACGCAGGATTTGCACCTGATTCAGCCGAATCTGCAAGATTACACAGCGCTTTTGGCGTCAGGCGGGATTGACTACGTTGGCACGCGGCTGCACGGCGGCATCCACGCAATGAACATGGGCTGCCGAAGCCTGATTCTGGCGGTAGACAACCGCGCAAGCGAAATCGCGAAGGACACGAAGCTGCCCGTCCTGCCCCGCGGCGGGAATTTGGATGTGCTGGAGGAGCGAATCTGTTCCGCATGGGAGACGCAAATTGATTTGCCGACCACGGCAATTCGGCAATGGAAAAATCAGTTCCGCGAGACAGATGCAGAGAAAGTGCCTTGATTTTCGTATAAAATGCGGCTTTCTGCGCGGTAAGTATTGACAGCCGACTTGTAATTTGTTACAATATAGCTGGAATTGGGAAAGAGATTGCTATATCCACTGGGAGCACTGCGGCTCGCCGCGAAAAGAAAGGTGGAAAGCAGCAATCGCTTGCCATTGGCACAACCATACGTCGTGCCGGAAGATTGCACGGAACAAGGAGTGAGGACGATGAAGGACAAAAAGTGGATGCGAAAGGCATTGTCTTTCCTGCTGGCTGTATTCATGGTAACGGGCAGTATGGGAACAGTGCTGACGGCGGCTGCAGAAGAGCCGGAAACTCCGCCGGCGGAAACGGTTGAGGTCGTGCCGACGGAAGCACCGGAAGCAACGGATGTTCCTGAGGTAACGGAAATCCCCGAAGTGACGGATGTTCCCGAAGCAACGGAAGCGCCCGAAGCGACGGATGTTCCCGAAGCAACGGAAGCGCCCGAAGCGACGGATGTTCCCGAAGCAACGGAAATCCCCGAAGCGACGGATGTTCCTGAAACAACGGAAATCCCCGAAACGACGGAAATCCCCGAAACGACGGATGTTCCCGAGGTAACGGAAGCGCCCGAAATCGTGGACGAAGCAGCCGTAGATTACAGCCGCTCCGTGCTGGATAACGAGTTCTTTGACTCCGGCTTTGCCGCGACGTTCAGCAGCGCACAGCTGTACCTGAATCCGACGGGCGATGAGCTGGTTGGTCAGGTAACTGGCGTAGTGTATGTGACGCATCGTCCGCAGAAGGGTCAGCTGAATGAACGGATTTCCGTCTGCGTGTATGACCAGACGGCTGGCGTTGCATATGGCTATCTGGCGGCGGATGCAGTGCATCCTGTGCCGGAAGAGGGCATTGAGAATCAGCGTCACACCGGTGTTTTCGCGAGCGGCGTGGAAATGCCCTGTGCCCTGCTGGTGCTTGCGGCTGCGACGGAAGAACCCGTGCCGACCCCTGCACCCACGCCCGTGCCGCCGGAAGAGCCCGTTGTCGTGCCGACCGAAGAACCTGTTGTCGTGCCGACGGAAGAGCCTGTAGTTGAGCCGACTGAGGAACCCGTTGTCGTCCCAACCGAGGAACCCGCTGTCGTGCCGACCGAAGAACCCGTTGTCGTGCCGACCGAGGAACCCGTTGTTGAGCCGACCGAAGAGCCCGCTGTCGTGCCGACGGAGGAACCCGTTGTTGAGCCGACCGAAGAGCCCGCTGTCGTGCCGACTGAAGAGCCCGCTGTCGTGCCGACTGAAGAGCCTGTTGTCGTGCCGACCGAGGAACCCGCGTCGACCCCCGTACCTACGGACGTGCCGGATGACCTCGAAAACATCGACCGCGCGGATGTGATTATTCCGGGCAAACCGACGTTCGAAATGGACAAGGCGACGGCGGAGCTGGGCGAGAATATCACCTTCACCATCCACACGAAGAACGCCACCAAGATTTTGATGTACATTGACGGCAGCGTCAACCGCTACATCTACGACGTACCCACCGACACGTCGACGCTTACCATGTCCTTCTCCTCGATGGGGAGCAACGGGGGCAAGCGCACCATCGCGTTCCAAGCCTACAACGGCAATACACCCGGCGAAAAGTCCGCTGAACAAACGATTACGCTGACAAAGCCGTCTGTCAAGCCGCAGGTAACGGTAAAGAATATCGACAAGACGACCGTGGGTCTGGGCGAGAACATCACCTTCACCCTGAGCGTCAAGAACGCCACGAAGGTGCTGATGTATATCGACGGCAGTGTCAACCGCCGCTTCGAGGACATCACCCCCGACATGACGGAATACACCTTCACCATGTCGTTCTCGTCGCTGGGAAGCAATGGGGGCAAGCGCGCCATTGCGTTCCAAGCCTATAACGGCACGACGGCGGGTGAAAAGACCTCCGAACGTGTTGTGACTGTCGCAAACGAAAGCCCGAACAAGCCGACCGTGACCAGCTGGAGTTTGAACAAATCCACGGTTGATTTGAACGAAACCATCACCTTCACCATCAACACCAAGAACACGACGAAGATGCGTGTCTACATTGATGGCAAGCTGAACCGCTACATCTACGACGTGAAGGACGGCGCAACGACGTTCCAGATGTCCTTCTCGACGCTCGGTTCAAACGGCGGCGTGCGCACGGTGGCGTTCCAGCCCTACAATGGCAACACGCCCGGCGCTATGTCCGACACCAAGACGATTACCATCAGCGTGGCGAACAAGCCGCGGGTTGAGCTGCTGAAAATCAGCAATCCGAATGCGACGCTGGGCGAAAATATCACCTTCACCCTGCGCATCAAGAACGCCACGAAGGTGCTGATGTACATCGACGGCAGTGTCAACCGCCGCTTCGAGAACATCACCCCTGACATGACGGAATACACCTTCACCATGGCGTTCTCTTCGCTGGGGAACAACGGGGGCAAGCGTACCATTGCGTTCCAAGCCTACAACGGCGCAGTCGGCGGCGACAAGACCTCCGCAACCACCATTTCCCTGATGAGCGGTTCGTCTGCTGCCCCCGTGATTGCGAATGTCAAGATTGACAAGACGACCGCGGTGCTGGGCGAGCAGATTAAATTCACTGTTTATCTGGACAACGCAACGAAGCTGCTGATGTATGTCGACGGGCAGGTGAACCGCCGCTTTGAGGACGTAACGACCAGCATGTCGAAGTACGAGTTCACGATGTCGTTCTCGTCGCTGGGGAATAATGGCGGCGTCCGTACGATTCAGTTCCAGCCTTACAACGGCACGACCGCGGGCGAAAAGTTTAAGGCGTACACGATTACACTGACGACGACCGTGGTCAACAAGCCGGAAGTCGTCAACTTCACCATGAATCCCAGCCGCGTGAAGCTGAATGTGCCGGTGACGTTCACAGTCAACACCAAGAACGCGACGAAGGTCGTCCTGTATGTGGACGGCAAGGCAAATACCAGCTATCCGACGACTGGCGATGTGACGGTTATCGAGCGCGCCTTCGCTTCGCTGGGCAGCGGCAACGGTGTCCGCACGATTCAGTTCCGTCCCTACTACGGAACGACCGCTGGCGAACTTTCCCCGGCGCAGTCCCTGACGCTGTATGTGACTGACGATCCGCTGACTGTGACCGTTCCTGCCGCGAAGCAGGGCGAGGACCTGACGGTGACGTGGACGGCTGCTGGCGGCGCAACGAAGTATCAGCTGCTGCTGACCACGTCCGACGGCACGGCTGCGCTGCTGGGCGAAACGGCGGCGCTGAACTACACGGTGCCGGGTCTGAAGCTGCTGCAGCCGGGCGACTACACCATCACGATTAAGGCGCTGTCCGGCAATACGGAGTTGGAATCTGTCAACAAGGCATTCACGGTGACAGGCGACTTCGTGTTCGCGGTTCGTGACGACTCGACGAGCATTGTGGTCGTCAAGTACAACGGCACGGCATCGACGCTGACCGTTCCGAGCACGGTGGCGGGTCTGCCGGTGGTGGAAATCGGCGCGCAGGCGTTCGAGGGCAACACGAAGCTCAAGAGCGTAACCCTGCCCGCGACGATTGAAATCATTGGCCGCCGCGCGTTTGCGGAATGCAAGAACCTGCTGGAAGTCAAGTAAGGGTTCATTGGGATTACGAAAGCCGGGGATTGCTGGAAAGGCAGTCCCCGGCTGTTTTGCTGCGAAAAAAACATACTTGCGATTGACGTTTCCCTGCCTATCTGCTATCATAAGATAAGCGCCCGCTATATGCCGCACACAAAAGGAGGTATGCCCTATGGAGCAGCTTGAAGTTCTGACCGAAGTGCAGGATTTGCGGAAGGTTTGGCCGCATGAAGCACTGGATTTTACGCCGTGGCTGGCGAAGGATGAGAACATCGCGATTCTGGGCAATGAAATCGGCATGGAAATTGCAGTCGACGGAACAGAATCTGCTGTGGGCGATTTCAGCGTGGATATTATCGCGACCGATATTGCAACGGGGCAGAAGGTTATCATCGAAAACCAGCTGGAAGATACCAACCACGACCATCTGGGCAAACTTATCACCTACGCTGCCGGGAAAGATGCGCAGACGATTATCTGGGTGGTAAAGCACGCACGCGAGGAACACCGCGCGGCGATTGAGTGGCTGAATAACCACACGGATGATGACATTGGCTTTTTCCTGTGCGAAATCCACCTGTATAAAGTCGGCAGCTCCAATCCTGCGGTGAAGTTCAGCGTGATTGAGAAGCCGAATGACTGGATTAAGAGCGTCAAGAAAAATCAGCAGCAGACAGAAAGCCAGCAGTTCCGCTTGGATTACTGGACAGCCTTCAATGAATATGCGTATGCAAACGCGCAGTTCGCAAGGCAATTTGGCAAGCGAAAAGCATCAAACAAAATGTGGATGAACCTGAGCATTGGCTCATCTGTTTATGATATTTGCTTACGCGCGGTTAAAACAGAAAATCTGCTTGTTGTTGAACTGTATATTCGCGGCGACAAGGACCTTTATCATCAGTTATTTGAAAAACAGAATGCCATTGAGCAGGAATTGGGCGTTGCGCTTGACTGGCGGGAACTGCCGGAAAAGAAAGCAAGCCGCATTATGCTGACACGACAGGTCGATTTTGACAATCGCAGCGCGTGGAATGCACAGTTTGACTGGATGATGGAGATGTCACTGAAATTCAAGAAAGTATTCAAGAAGTACCTATAATATGAAAATGCCCCCTGAAGCCATGCCTCCGGGGGCATTTTTCAATTTTCCTGCGTTATCTGCTTGCCCTTTTTCCCTTCTCCATTTTCCACAATTCTTCCACCGAAAACTCCGCATGGCAGTTCGGGCAGGCAAAATACGGATTGCGGAAGTCAACTGTGCCAATCATCCTGCCGTCTTCCGTGGAAAAATCGTAGTTCTTCGCTTCTTCGGAACGGGAGTTCACCAAATGATGCGCCGTTTCCACTGTGAGTGCTGCCTTGCAGTGCGGGCAAAAATGCTTCTTCATGAACACAAAGATAGGATGCGTGACGGTGTACTTGATATTTTTCATCAGGGCAGCCTCCTTCCCCCTTGATTGTAGCAAAAGCAGCAGATTTTCGCAAGCCTCTCTATTCCCCCTGAAATAATAACGCAAAATCCCCCGGAAGCCCATACTTCCGGGGGACAAACTATCTTATTCCGCCTTTGCGCTCTCTCTTGTATAATTCAACAGCCCGCCATAGAGGATGCAGCCCTGCTGGCGCGCGGTCAGCGGCATCAGGACAATGTAATCCTCGTCCTTCGTGTCGTTATGCAGCACGAACGTGTCGCTGCCGCTTTCCACCGTCTCGCGGACGTTCGGCAGGCTCAGCGTGTCGCCCTGCGCGATGCGGTCGTAATCCGCCTCATTCTGGAACGTCAGCGGAAGAATGCCATTGTTGACAAGGTTCGCCTGATGAATACGGGCGAACGACTTCGCGACGACGGCGCGGATGCCCAGATACAGCGGGACAAGCGCGGCGTGTTCGCGGCTCGACCCTTGCCCGTAGTTCATGCCCGCAACGAGGATGCCGCCGCCTTCCTTCTTCGCGCGCGCCGGGAACGTCGCGTCCACAGGGGTCAGGCAGAAGTCCGACAGGTACGGCACATTCGAGCGGAACGGCAGAAGCTTCGCGTCCGACGGCGCAATGTGGTCGGTGGTGATGTTGTCCTCCATCTTCAGCAGCACCTTGCCGGAAATGGCATCTGCCAGCGGCTTGCCCAGCGGGAAGGGCTGAATGTTCGGGCCGCGGACGACCTCCACCGTGTCCTCTTCGCCCGGCGCGACCGGAGGGATGACCAGATTGTCGTTGACGGTGTACGTCTCCGGCATCGGGATGTCGAGGTCAATGTCAAGGCAGCGCGGATCCGTCAGCACGCCAGTCAGCGCCGTGACAGCCGCCGTCTCGCAGGAGACCAGGTAAATACCGGCGGATTTGGTGCCGCTGCGGCCGTAGAAATTGCGGTTGTTCGTGCGAACGGAGACAGCGTTCGTGCGCGGCGACTGTCCCATGCCGATGCACGGCCCGCAAGCGGATTCCAGAATGCGCGCGCCCGCCGCAATCATGTCCGCCAAAGCGCCGTTGCGCGCCAGCATCATCAGCACCTGCTTCGATCCGGGGCCGATGACAAGGCTCACGTCCGGGTGCACAGTCTTGCCCTTCAAAATCCGGGCGACGCGCATCATGTCGGTATAGGAAGAGTTCGTGCAGGAACCGATAAACACCTGATCGACCTTGATTGGGCCGCACTGCTTGACGGTTTCCACGATGTCAGGCATATGGGGCTTCGCGACGAGCGGCTCAAGCGCGGTCAAATCAATGTCGAGGATTTCGTCATACGCCGCATCCGGGTCTGCGGACAGCGGCACGAAGTCCTGCTCGCGCTGCTGCGCTTTGAGGAACGCATGGGTCACTTCATCCGACGGGAAGATGGAGGTCGTCGCGCCGAGTTCCGCGCCCATGTTCGTAATCGTCGCGCGCTCCGGGACACTCAACGTTTTCACGCCGTCGCCGATGTACTCCATCACCTTGCCGACGCCGCCCTTGACGGTCAGCCGGCGCAGGACTTCCAGAATAATATCCTTCGCCGCAACGCCGTAGGACAGCTTGCCATGCAGGCGCACGCCGACGACACGCGGGCACGCCAGATAATACGCGCCGCCGCCCATCGCGACCGCAACGTCCAGTCCGCCCGCGCCGATGGCAAGCATCCCGATGCCGCCGCCCGTGGGCGTATGGCTGTCCGAGCCGAGCAGCGTGTAGCCCGGCACGCCGAAGCGCTCCAGCTGTACCTGATGGCAGATACCGTTGCCGGGCTTAGAGCAGTAAATGCCATGCTTTTTCGTCACCGTTTGGATGTAATAGTGGTCATCCGCGTTTTCAAAGCCAGTTTGCAGCGTGTTATGGTCAATGTACGCCACGGACTTCTTTGTCTTGACGCGCTTGACGCCCATCGCCTCGAATTGCAGGTACGCCATCGTACCGGTGGAATCCTGCGTCAGCGTCTGGTCAATGCGGATGGAGATTTCCGAGCCGGGAATCAGTTCACCGCTGAGCAGGTGCGCGGACAGGATTTTCTGGGTCAGATTCATCGCCATGAGGAAAGGACTCCTTTCATAATATGCACAATGCCCAAACGGGCAGAAACAGCCGAATGAACAGCTTCATGATACAGGATTCGGCGCGGTGCGTCAATGCTTTCGGGCGGAAAGAACACAAAAAGCGCAGGCTATGAAAAACTCGCCGGATGTTTTAGACATACAGCCTCTTGACAGCAAAGCTCCTATATGGTATTATTTGAAGCAAACTACTATATAGGAGCATTTGCATGAAAATGAACGGCGGATTTCTTGTTACCAAAATAAAACAGCTTGGAGACCGAATCTTTGAGAAGATTCTCAGCGAAAAGAATATTGATGCGTTCAATGGAGCCCAGGGGCGCATTCTTTATGTGCTATGGCAGGAGGATGGAATCTCGATCAGGTCGCTCTCGATGAAATGCGGATTAGCGATAACATCTCTTACGACGATGCTGGAAAGAATGGAACATCAAGGGCTGATAAGCCGTGTTCAGTCTGAAACGGACAAAAGGAAAACACTCCTGTTTCTGACTGAGAAAGCACATGCCTTAAAGGGCGAGTACGATTCTGTATCTGATGAGATGGGCAGCATTTACTACAAGGGTTTTTCAGAGGAAGAAATTACCCGGTTTGAGGAATGCCTCGACCGCATCAGAAAGAATCTTGAGGAGTGGCAGAAGTCATGAGTATTTGTATCAAAGATCAGATTCAGAACAT
>ENA-OZKY01000787-OZKY01000787.1-human-gut-metagenome-genome-assembly--contig:-NODE-787-length-10479-cov-4.055737_pt1 | contig 10479 bp, 13 predicted proteins | sample MGYA00244830_ERZ653773 | MGnify/ENA primary metagenome ERZ653773 (study PRJEB26926, sample SAMN06165206) | human gut metagenome | biome: ENVO:00009003; feature: ENVO:2100002; material: ENVO:00002003...
CAAGAAAAACCCTCTTTGTTTCAGAGGGCTAGGTCAAAAAACTATAAAACTCGGGAGGCTTCGCTCGAGGGCGGGGCCTTTTTTTGAGTTTTCGCCCCTTTAATTAAGCCATTTCCCATGTCAGTGAGTTAAAATCCTTGTTTGCGACAACGTGTCCGTGCTTTAAAGGGGGCGTTGTGCTTGACTGAAAACTACAAGAACATATTTCATTTCACTTTTTACTCTTTGGAGAGTTGAAAAATGACCATCAAAGTTGGTATTAACGGTTTCGGTCGTATCGGCCGTTTCGTTTTCCGCGCCTCCGTTGCGCGTCCCGAACTCGGTATTGAAGTTGTCGGTATCAACGACCTTCTGCCGCCCGATTACATGGCCTACATGCTCAAGTACGACACGATGCACGGCGCCTTCAACGGCACCGTCGAAGTGGTCGACGGCCACTTGGTTGTCAACGGCAAGACCATTCGCATCACAGCCGAACGCGATCCGGCCCTCTTGAAGTGGGGTGATATCGGTGTTGACTACGTTGTTGAGTCCACGGGCTTCTTCCTTAAGGACGAACTCGCTCGCAAGCACATCGAAGCCGGTGCTCGCCGCGTTGTGATGTCTGCTCCTTCCAAGGACGCCACCCCAATGTTCGTCGTCGGCGTGAACGACAAGACCTACGCCGGCCAGGATATCGTCTCGAACGCTTCCTGCACGACAAACTGCTTGGCTCCTTTGGCCAAGGTTGTGAACGATGCGTTCGGCATCGAACAGGGTCTTATGACCACGGTTCACTCTACAACCGCCACACAGCGTACGGTTGACGGCCCGTCCCTGAAGGATTGGCGCGGCGGTCGCAGTGCTTCCCAGAACATCATCCCGTCTTCTACGGGTGCTGCGAAGGCTGTCGGCAAGGTCATTCCGTCCTTGAACGGCAAGTTGACCGGTATGAGCTTCCGTGTTCCGACCGCCGACGTTTCCGTCGTCGATCTGACCTGCACGCTCGTGAAGTCCGCCACATACGCCGACATCTGCGAAGCGATTAAGGAAGCCGTTGCCGGCCCGATGAAGGGTGTTATGGACTACACGTCCGACGCGGTTGTTTCGTCTGACTTCTTGGGCAACACCCACACGTCCATTTTCGATGAAAAGGCCGGTATTGCTCTGACCGATCACTTCGTCAAGCTCGTGAGCTGGTACGACAACGAAATCGGTTACTCCAATAAGGTTCTCGAGCTCATCTGCTCGATGGAAAAGTCCGGTAAGTAATTTTTGTCCTAGTGACAAATATGTGATGTAATGAAAGGGGTGCCGACGGGTGCCCCTTTTTCGTCCCGGAGAGTGTTGTGAAACCCACCAGTTCCCTTGTTAGTTTTGCTTTACTGTGCGCCTCGTCTTTGGCGTTTGCCGAACCGGCGTTTTTTGAATACAACGGAAAGTTTTATCCGCTTGAGATTGTGTCCAACCCGTGTGCCGATGCCCTTGTCAAGCGCCTTCCCGTGATGATGAGTTTCGAGGATTTCGGTAAAAGCGAGCGTATTGCGTACCTAAAGTACCCGCTTCCGCTCGTGAAAGAAAAAATCCAATACACGCCGAAAAAAGGTGATATTGCGTATTGGCCGCCGAGGCGGAATCTGACGGTTTATTTAACCGATCCCGATTACAAAGCCGATGTCATCCCGATCGGGCACGTCTCGGATGAAACCCTCGAGATGATTCGTACGTCCAAAAGTTGGGTGATGAATCTGGTGCGCGAAGCCAAGTAGAGCACGGGGAACGCTCCTTTTTATCCGATTAAAACCGTTCACATGCGAAATTGCAGGCGGCTCGGAACCGACCTGATCATTCCCGATATCGGGATTTTGCCTTCGACCGATATTCTCGCGATTGACCGGGCTTCCATTGATCTGGTGTTCCGGATGACCTATGCAGAAAACCCCGATTTAGTCGAGCGTATTGAGCCGCACCGCGGATTGCGACAGCTTTCTTATATGCAGGGAGCTGAAAACGGGAAATCCCAACTACGAACTGATTTCCATCGACGATTAGAAAGCGGTCCGTGACCGGTCTTTGTGCCGGGATTTAGGACACCGAGATACAAAAAACCCGTCTTTAATCCGAAGGCGGGTTTTTCACGAAGACGCTTGTCGTCAGTCGTTAGACGGCTGCAGCCAAAGCGTCTTTCACGTTGGTAAAGACCTTGTCCTTGCCGACCTTCTCGCGCAAGTCAATGAGGTTTTGTTTGGGGTCGGCCACCAAATAGACCGTACTGCCGGCATCGCGCTTGGCGTTGATTTCATCTTCGAAAGCATAGACGCCGGAAATATCCGCAAAGTCGCAGTGCGTAAGGTCAAGGATATAGGTCTTGCCCTTCACGGCCGCAAAGTGCGCTACCAAGTCGTAGCTCGCGCCGAAATAAAAACCACCGAAAAGCGTGCAAATCCGAACGCCGTTTTCTTCGTGCACTTCCAACCGCGTGCGACGATTCACTTGGGCAATCAGCGACAAGCTCGCGAGAACCACACCGAAGCCGACCGCAAAAATCAGGTCCACAAAAACCGTCAACAGGAAGACGACAACCATGATGGCGATGTCGTTTCTGGGACAAATCTTGATTTCCTTGAGCATTCTGTAGTCCAGAATGTTGATACCGACGGATATCAAAATGCCGGCCAGGACGCTGAGCGGCACATAGCAGACAACGCTATAAAGGCTCACGAGCACGGCCAAAAGGAACAGGGAGCTGATCACGCCGGAAAGACGACCCGTACCTCCGACCTTAATATTGGTCACCGTACGCATCGTGGCACCGGCACCGACGTTACCGCAGATAAAGCCGCACAGAGCATTACCGATACCCTGACCGATCAGTTCCCGGTTGCTGTCGTGCTTGGTCTTTGTCATGGAGTCGACCACAAGGCTCGTCAAAAGCGAGTCAATGCATCCGAGAATCGCCAGAATGATGCCGTACAGCAGAACTGTTCCGAGGTGCTCCCAGGTCACATGCGGAATGTAAATCGGGGGAAGACCCGACGGGACTTCGCCGATCATCGGGACATTCAGACTTAAGGCGTAACTGATAACAGTGAGAAAAATCAAGGTGAAAAGCTGAGCCGGAATGATGGCATTGAGCTTTTTGGGCATCAGATAAATGATGGCCAGTGCAGCCACGCCCAAGGCGGCGCTCATCCAGTTGATGTCAATCGTTCCCAAAATCAGGAGGCCGTCAACGGGGCCCTTGGGGTTCGGACCGCCCAAAAGGGGCGACAGTTGCAACAGTGTGATAATGACACCGGTGCCGCTCATGAAGCCGGAAATCACCGAATACGGAATGTAGCGGATGAGTTTTCCTAAACGCAGGCAGCCGAAAAGAATCTGAAACAGGCCGGCCACAAAGAAGACACAGGCAATCATCTGCAGGTCTCCGTTCAAGGCCACGACGACGCTTGCCGTGACGACGGTCATAGGGCCTGTCGGACCGGAAACCTGGGTTTTGGTTCCGCCGAAAATCGCGGCGAAGAAACTTAGGCAGATGGCGCCGTACATGCCGGCCGCTGCGCCTAAACCCGAAGCAATACCGAAGGCGAGGCACAACGGTAGGGCGACGACACCGGCAGTGAGACCGCCCGCGATGTTGCCCTTGATATTTTGTGTGTACTCGCCGAGTTCACTAGCGATACTCATTTTTTATCAATCCAACGGACAGAAAATGTCCGAAAAATCCAAAAACATGAGTTTACTCCCCAATCGCACGTAAAGACAAAATTTTTCCTGAGAAATTAGGGAAAACATCTAGATTTATCAATATAAATATCCACCGAACCTTATCGGTCTTGGTCGCTCAAGGGCTTGTACCATCCCATGCGTGCGTGCGGGAGCAGTTCTTGAGATAAAAGGGAGCGAACGGCCGATGTGTAGTCGCTTTCGTTCTTGGCGCGACAGATGGCTTTAAAGCACGCCTTGCTGTCACCGGCGAAAAGATTGGCAAGCAGGAACCAATACTCTTTCATGCGCATGAGGGCGTTTTTCCGATTGTTCCATGCTCGGCAGTAGCCCTCGAAAAGCTCTTGCGTAAACTGATTGATTTCCTCAGCCGTGGCGCTCTTGCCGCCCCGCAGTTTGCGAAAAAGCGACGGGTCGGCAATAAGACCTCGTCCGACCATGACGCCCGCAAGAGTCGGAAAACGCCCGATGACAGACTCGTAATCGTTGTCCGTGACGATGTCTCCGTTATAGATAACCGGGTGTACGAGAAGGCCGACTGCGTCCTCAAAAGCATCAAGGCGCGCATGCCCCCGATAAAGATCGGTTTTCAGTCTTGCGTGAACTGTTACGGACGCAAACGGAAAGTGATTGAAAACATCGGCAAGGCGTTCGAATTCGGAGACATCTGACCATCCGAGGCGTGTTTTGAGGCTGACGGCAATCGGCAAGGGTTTTTCGAAAACAGCCGCAAAAAACGTTCGAGTTCATCGGGAGAACGCAAAAAACCGGCCCCTTTTCCCTTGGCCGTGACGGTCCCTGCCGGGCATCCGAGATTGAAGTTGACTTCGCGGTAGCCTAAATCGGCCAAGGCGTGTGCAGCCCAGATAAAGTCTTCGGCTCGGCGCGTTAAAAGTTGAGGAACGGCGACAAAACCGACGTTGGCTTCCGGAGCAATTTCCCGAAGTTGTCGCTCGGTAAAGTGAGGCTCCCGAGTGGGAGTGACAAAGGCGATAAAGTAACGGTCAACGCCGCCAAAAAGGCGCGCATGGGCGCGCCTGAAGACGACGCTTCCGAGGCTTTCCATCGGCGCAAAATCCAAAAGCTTGAGCATGAGGTCCTAAGATTCTTACATCAAGGATGTTGCGCCGACTAAGAAGGGCCTTTTTAGGAGGCAATCAAAAAGTCTTCGAGCTTGGCACCTTTAGCCAAGGCTTCGCGGATATAGACCGGCTGCTTACCGCGCCCCGACCAGGTTCTTCCGTCGGGCAAGCGATATTTGGGTTCCACTCGTGCGCGTGCCGAGAGGGCTTCCATCGCAAAGCCCTTGATGGCGGTCGGAACCGGCGCATCAAAGTTCAGGTCCTCGGCTTTCAGACCGAACAAACCGATTAGGTCGTTGACCGTATCGATGGCATCCTGACGCGCAGCGTCTTTTTGAGCCTTCAAGCGAGCTTCCTGATGAGCTAACTTCTTTAATGTTTTAGCGAAATTCTGTTCCATTTTTTAGTCCTAGTGAAATAAAATAGAAGCGATTAACACCGTTATTATATTAAAAAAGAAACAAGGTTCCAAAAAGTCTCGATTTCTGCCCCGATAACACACCGGAAAACTTAAAGGTAGGGGATTTCACCTAGAAAAGGCGGATTAACTTTTCCATTGAGAGTAGGGGTGTTGCATTAACGAAACATTGTAATAGCGCACATCCTCGGAAATGTCCTCTCCGACCCAATCGGGTTTTTCAAAGGGCTCATTGACGGATTTAAGTTCGATTTCCGCAACCACAAGTCCCTTGTTTTTGCCGAAAAATTCATCGACTTCCCAGATTTTTCCTTTAAACGGAATTTTTGTTCGATTTTTAATAATCTGACGGTCAGCTCCAACCATATCGAGGAGTTCTTCGGCATCCGATACCGGAATCGGATACTCGTATTCGGGGCGGACGATTCCGTGAGGGCGCCCTTTGACGGTAAGGCGTGCTTGCGTCCCTTTGATGCGTATGCGCACAATGCAGTCGGGTCCGGTGGCTAAGTACCCTTGGCGGTAACGGACGGGTGTTCCGAGCGCCCGCCAAACTTCGCCTGTGACTAAAAATTTGTGTTCGATTTCTTCGGCCATTTTTTTCTCTTAAGAAAAAGACGGCGGATTACTCCGCCGTCTCGTCACAATACGTTGCCGGAAAAGGAAGCGTTTCTTCCTTTTCCGTTAAGACCGATTAAAGCTTCGGACCGCTCTTTTCCAGGGCAGCGCAGTGCTCGTTGGCCGTGAACTTCTTGAAGTTCTTCTGGAAGGCGGCCGTCAGGGTGCGAGCCTTCTCGTCCCACTGAGCCACATCGGCGTAGGTGTTACGCGGATCGAGAATCTTGGTCTCGCAGCCGGGCAATTCTGTCGGAACCTTCAGGTTGAAGTACGGAATTGTCGTGGTCGGAACCTTGTTGATCGAGCCGTCGAGAATGGCGTCGACAATCGCGCGGGTATCCTTAATGGAAATACGCTTGCCTGTTCCGTTCCAGCCCGTGTTCACGAGGTAAACCTTCGCGCCGACCATGTTGATTTTGCGAACGAGTTCTTCGGCGTACTTGACGGGGTGCAACGACAGGAAGGCCGCACCGAAGCAGGCCGAGAATGTCGGGGTCGGTTCGGTAATACCGCGTTCCGTGCCGGCAACCTTGGCGGTAAAGCCGGAAAGGAAGTAGTACTGAGCCTGTTCGTTATCGAGGATCGAAACCGGGGGCAACACACCGTAGGCATCGGCTGTCAGGAAGATGACCTGCTTGGCGTGCGGGCCCTTGCTAATCGGCTTGACGATGTTCTTGATGTGGTAAATCGGGTAGGAAACACGGGTGTTTTCCGTGGCGCTACGATCGTGGAAATCGGGCGTTCCGTCTTCCTTGACGATAACGTTCTCAAGGAGAGCATCGCGGCGAATGGCGTTGTAAATGTCGGCTTCCGCATCCTTGTTAAGGTCAATGACCTTGGCGTAGCAGCCGCCTTCGTAGTTAAAGACGCCTTCGTCATCCCAGCCGTGTTCATCATCACCGATCAAAAGACGCTTCGGATCGGTCGAAAGCGTGGTCTTGCCGGTGCCGGACAGACCGAAGAAGATGGCCGTATTCTGGCCGTTCTTGTCGGTATTGGCCGAGCAGTGCATGGAGGCGATGCCGCGCAACGGATTGAAGTAGTTCATAATCGAGAACATGCCCTTCTTCATTTCGCCGCCGTACCAGGTGTTCAAAATGACTTGTTCGTTCGTCGCGAGGTTAAAGACAACAGCGGTTTCGCTATTAAGGCCGAGTTCCTTGTAGTTTTCGACCTTGGCCTTGGAGGCGTTATACACGACGAAGTCGGGCTTGCCGAAGTTCGCGAGTTCTTCTTCCGTCGGACGGATGAACATGTTGCGCACGAAGTGAGCCTGCCAGGCCACTTCCATGATAAAACGAACCTTCAGACGTGTCGCTTCGTTGGCGCCGCAGAACGCATCGACAACGAAAAGACGCTTGTCGGACAACTCCTTAACGGCCAGGTCCTTAACGGCATTCCATGTCGCTTCGCTCACGGGCTTGTTGTCGTTCTTGTACGCGTCGCTCGTCCACCAAACGGTGTTCTTGGAGGCGTCGTTCTTGACGAAGAACTTATCTTTCGGGGAGCGGCCAGTGTAAACGCCCGTCATGACGTTGACGGCGCCGAGATTGGTCACGCGGCCGACTTCATAGCCTTGAAGACCGGGTTTGGTCTCTTCGGCAAAAAGTGTGTCGTAGTCAGGGTTGTAGATAATCTCCGTGTTACCGGTGATTCCATACTGGGACAAGTCAATTTTTGTCATAGTTTTTCTACTGGTTAAAGTAATGATTAAAAACCTGCTCGCACAAAAATCCGGAGATCTTACGCGCGCGACAGGTCTCCAAAAGAATCCAGCGCATTTTAATGCGAACAGGTCGGTTTGTCTGCGGTTTCAAAGGAAAAAAATTGTATCCGTATCAAGGAAGGTCAAAGTTTTCCTTGCGGCTTGATACTTCAGGACTTTTCGGGGGATTTTCCCGCGGCTTGCAGGAGCTTTCCTTCAAAGGCACAAAGACTTCGTATCGGACAGGTTGAGCAAAGCGGGTTTCTTGCCTTGCAGCAATACCTTCCGTGGAGCAAAAGCCAGTGGTGAATGCCCTTTAAGTATTCGGGAGGCGTGACGGCAATCAGGGCCTTAGAGACTTCGGCCGGCGTTTTTCCCGGCGCCAATCCCGTGCGGTTAGCCACACGAAAAACGTGGGTATCGACGGGAACGGTCGGGCGTCCGAAGGCAACGTTGAGAACGACATCGGCTGTTTTTGCGCCGACGCCCGGAAGACTGATAAGGTCCTTGAAATTGTCGGGCACAGACCCGTTGAAATCGCGTACGAGGACCTGACAGGCGTCCATGATGTGGCGGGCCTTGTTGTGATAAAGCCCGATGGCCCGGATAAACGGTTCGAGCCCGTCAACACCTAAAGAGAGCATGGCCGCCGGGTTGTCGGCCGCCTTGAAAAGAGCTTTCGTAGCGATGTTGACGCTTTTGTCGGTTGCCTGAGCCGAGAGCATCACGGCAATGAGGAGTTCAAAAGGCGTTTTGTAGTTAAGCTCGCTTTTCGGATTCGGGCGCTCGGCGGCCAGAATCTCAATGATTTTGTGTTTTGTGGCTAAATCCATCGAATCCCTCACTTTTTCTCCGAGCCGGCACGAGCCCGAGCCAGAGCCTCGGCAATCAGATCTTTTTTCGTGAGGGCAGCTTTGCGGGCGTTCTCCTGGAGCTCTGTCTTTTCCCGAGCCTTGCGCTCGAGGGTGGCCGTGTGGGCTAGGCGGGCACGCGCGGCATCCTCATCGGTCCAGGGGCGCCCCGGTTCAAAAAGTTCGATGCAGTCCATCGGACAGGCCGGCACGCACAGAGCGCATCCCGTGCACGTCGATTCAATGACGGCAAAAAGGCTTTTCGGCATTCCCGTGACGGCTGAGACCGGACAGATGTCGGCGCAAATGCGGCATCCGATACATAACTTCGGGTCGATTCGTGCAAGAGCCAAGGGCATTTCCCGCCCGTACTCCGGGTCAAGGGCAATCGGGATGACGCCGAGCGCTTTCGCGAGGCGCTCAATCGTTCTTTTGCCTCCCGGAGCGCAGCGATTAATCGGGGCAGTTTTTTTGACCATCGCTTCGGCGTACTTGGCGCACCCATCAAAGCCGCATTGACGGCACTGCGTCTGCGGCAAAAGGCGTTCGAGAGTTTCCGGCGTGACGGTCACAGGGTCTCTTCCGATGCGTTAGCGCTTTAAGTACTTGAGTTTTCCCTTGACACCGCGCCAAGAGTCGGCATCGTCGGGAGCAGGCTTTTTGCGGGTAATCGAGGGCCACTGCTCGGCAAGTTCCGCATTAAGCGCAATAAATTCCTTTTGATCTTCCGGGACGTCTTCTTCGGCGTAAATCGCGCCTTCCGGGCATTCGGGAATGCACACGGCGCAGTCAATGCACTCGTTCGGGTCAATGACCAAAAAATTCGGGCCCTCGCGGAAACAGTCCACGGGGCACACATCCACGCAATCGGTTCGTTTGCAACCGATGCAGGCTTCACAGACAACATGCGGCATGAATCACAACTCCTTAAAAACGTCTTTTATGACGGGCTTGCCCCGTCTTTGTCTTTTCTGTCGTACCGGCAAAAGCAAAGAGCCGGTCTCTTGTCGTTTTGAGCGAGGGTCTTTAAAACGTGCCTTTCCCACAAGGCTTCCGGTAACTCCGGAAAGAACGCATCGCCCTCGGGGGCCGCATCAATTTCGGTCACCCAAGCGGTGCGAATCCAATCTTTGTCAAGTACGGTCCGATAAAGGTTTGCTCCGCCGATGATAAAAGCCTTCGGAGCATTTTTCACGCTCGCTAAGGCCGCCTCAAGCGTTGTCGCGACATGGGCTCCGGGGGCTAAGTAACTTGCATCCCGCGTTAAAACGACGTTGGTGCGCCCGGGAAGGGCTCTCCCGATTGATTCCCACGTTTTGCGTCCCATGAGAACGGGGCACCCCATCGTCGTTTCTTTAAAGTGCTTGAGGTCTTCGGGTAGGTGCCAGGGCATCGTCCCTTTTAGGCCGATTACCCCGTTTTTCCCGCGGGCCACAATCAGTTCTAAGCGCATCATGGCTTAAACCGCAATCGGAGCCTTGATGGTCGGGTACGGATTGTAGCCGACGATTTCAAAGTCCTCGAACTTGTAATCGAAAATCGAAGCCGGTTTGCGGGCAATCACGAGTTTGGGATACGGACGCGGCGTACGCGACAGTTGCAGGGCCACCTGTTCGAAGTGATTCTTGTAGATATGGCAATCGCCGCCCGTCCAAATAAATTCACCGGGCAACAGGTTGCATTGCTGCGCAACCATGCAGGTTAAAAGCGAGTAACTGGCGATGTTAAACGGCACGCCGAGGAAAATATCGCAGGAGCGCTGATACAGCTGGCAGGAAAGGCGCCCTTCATTGACATAAAACTGAAAGAGGCAATGGCAAGGCGGCAGAGCCATCTTGTCAATCAGACCGACGTTCCACGAGCAAATAATCAGACGACGGCTGTCGGGATTGGTTTTAATCTGCTCGATGACGTTGGAAATCTGGTCGATATGCCGACCGTCGGCCGTGGGCCAACTGCGCCATTGAACACCGTAAACCGGACCCAAATCGCCGTTTTCATCGGCCCATTCGTCCCAAATCGTGACCTTATTGTCATGCAGGTACTTGATGTCTGTCTCTTATACACATCTGACGCTGCCGACGACTTAATAGGTGTAGA
>ENA-OZKY01000797-OZKY01000797.1-human-gut-metagenome-genome-assembly--contig:-NODE-797-length-10393-cov-5.652060_pt1 | contig 10393 bp, 4 predicted proteins | sample MGYA00244830_ERZ653773 | MGnify/ENA primary metagenome ERZ653773 (study PRJEB26926, sample SAMN06165206) | human gut metagenome | biome: ENVO:00009003; feature: ENVO:2100002; material: ENVO:00002003...
GGCATACGAGATTAGCGAGTGTCTCGTGGGCTCGAGATGTGTATAAGAGACAGGTATAAGGATCAGCAGAATGCCAAGGCAAGCTTGGATGATTATTATACGATAGATTCAGATGGAGATGGAGTTCCTGATAAGAAAGCAGAATATTATACATACTATACTGATTCAACACAGACAAGAAAAGTTACGATACATCTTGCAAGTAAGAATAACAATACATCTGTAGAACTTGATAGCACTGGTAAGGCAACAAATCCAGATGGCTACAAACGTATATACATCTTTACAAATCTTGATACAAATGGTTATTATGATGGAGATAATGATTCTCAGTTCCAGTCAGATGCATTTTCAGGAGTGTTTGATTATGTAAAGGGAGAGAAAGAATCAAGAAGTTCCGTAGAAAATGAAGTGGATGCGGTTTATCTCAAATATGCATTGGGTAATTCTTATGTTACAAATACAGTATCTTCCGATGGAACAACAACGACTGGAGATATGAAGGTTCTGTATATGCTTAGTGAAGATACACGAGAATCAGAAAGATTATACACAGTTACAGTAAAATTAACACCGGACAAGGAGAGCTTGAATACAGTTCGGTTATCTGGAGCAAAGGGGGCTAATTAGTTGAAAAAATTCAAAAAACTGTTGAAAAAACTAAAAAGTAATGCCGGCTCCAGTATTGTAATGGTAGTCGTTTCTGTTGCGTTTATTGGAATTATTGTTGGAGCGTTGTTAGCAGCTGCAGTTCAGTCTTATCGGTTAAAACTACAGGAGCTGAATGACCGGGATAATTTCTATTATGTTGAGCAGGCGTTAAATGAAATTTATGCAGGTGTGGGTTCACAGACAGTGGAAGACTTGCAGGATGCATATGTTTATACGGTAGAGAATATGGTTGAGTATGATCTGATTAAGGGACGTTATGTGACGAAAACACAGGACGAGGCTCAGGAGATGTTCTCAAAAGAGTTCTACCGTCAGTTGCAGAATAATCCATTCTTTAAAGTAAGCTTGGATGATTTGGCAGTAAAGTTGACATCTTATATCACAAATGATTCGGTAAAATTGGATGCGAGCCGGATACAGGTTGTAGATTATGAAGATGAAAACAATAATAAGGTTGGTAAGATCATTAAGAATCTGAAGTTAAGCCGTACGCAGGAATACAATCGTTCATCTGCAAATGGTGTGTTTACACAGAGCATCACAACAGATATCGTAATTGGCAATCCTGATTTTGCAGTATTGTTCGATTCTATGAATGATACAGATCCTAACATTTTCAAGTATGCTTTAGTAGCGGATATGGGTGTTGAGGTTGATCAGCCAACAGTTCCGCTTACCATTGCTGGTAATGTATATGCTGCTTCTGATTATTATAATAAGCAGTATAACGAAAGCACATGGGATGAAGATGTAAGTGATGATAGTAAAAAGCTTACCACATCCGACACTTATGAGATTGAACAGGAAGATGGAGAAAATGTTAATATTGCAGAATTATATCAGCATGGCAGTGTAACATCAAAGAGTGCCAAGGGAGAGAAAACTTCAAGTACATATACCTATTATAATAATTATGCAACACAGAACAATCAAACGGAGGTTGCAGGAAGAAACGATTATTATGATGGTGCAACAATTAAGAGTAAATACTCAGGATTCTATGTAAATGGTTCTCAGGTATCTATTATGGCAGATACGGTTATTGTACCAGGTACAATGGCAGTTATGGATAAGGGATCTCTTTCTGTCTATGGTAAGAATGGAAGCCAGACAGCAGAATCTGAGGTATGGACAGACAATATTGTATTAGATGGTTATAGTACAGTTAAAGATAATACAGCAAAAGATGGTACTGTCACAACAACATACAAAGGCGCAGAGGCAATTATGAAAGCAAATATGTATGTAAAAGATGACACGGAAGTAAATGCTGCAGGATCTTCTTTCCAGTTAACTGGTAGCTATTTTGGCTATGGAGACAGCACAGAGAAAGATGATCGTAAGTTTACACCAGTTGTGGATGCCGCAAACTTCCAGATTGAAGTTACAGATGCAGCAGGTAATAAGAAAACAGAAAATCGCGGGCATTATAACAGTAGTGCTATTATCGTAAATGGTGAGCAGTCAACATTGAATTTGGCACAGGCAAAAACATTGTTCTTAGCAGGACGTACATACATTGAGCTTTCAAAGGATGTAAACAGCGTAGATGGAACGACAAGAGAAGATGATGCAGTTGTAAACACAGTGAAGGATACATATGCATATCATCCAACGGATTATAATCCGGAAATGCCAGATGCATTGCGGACAGATGATAATAAGACTACAACCATCCGCGATTATAAGATGGGTGAGAGTATTTCATTAAAGAGTAACCAGGAAGCTTATATTCCAGTAACCTATAATGGAATCCCTAAGCTTGCTAAGAATGACAAAGGGGAGTCGCTTGGATATTATCTTGCAGAACTTCCACCAGCATTAAAGGGCAGTGATTTGTTTGAAAAGTATTTCCCATCTTATCAGTTTGATGGTAAGGTACCATGTGTATTGCAGGAAATATCTGGTAAGAAGTATTATTATTATGATTTCCAGACTGCATACACTCAGACGGAACTGTTGTATCGTGCTAGAGTAATGGCAGGACAGATGACAAATGCAGAGTATAGTGCATGGTTAGATGAATTCCCGTCTGCACAGTATTTTGCTGCAGGCTTTATTGAAGATTATGATGCTGAATTGGAAATGCATAGAAAATATGTAGCAGCAACAAATAAGACCGGGCTTACAGATAGTGTAATTGCAGAATATTTGGTAGATATTGGCGATTATGAGGATTTTGATGCTGGAAATATTGTTCTTCCGGATGCAGATCTTGATCCAAATGTAAGTATTTATTCCAGCGGTGCAATTACAACGAAGAAAGATACAACATTTAGTATTGTCAGAGCAGACAATACAGATGCACTTACAAAGCTTTTGACTTCTGATAGTCTGAAGGACATGAATGAGGGAAATAGCTGGCTTGGTTCAGTAGATGCAAACGGAAAGGAATCAAAGTATACAGATGCATATCAGCTTTCCAATGACTTGGAAATGGAATATGACTATATGAAGTGGAATCTGGGACACTATAGTCAGGATCCTACATTAGATTCGGTTACACTTGCAAACAATGCAGTAGAGAAGCAGTATATTAAGGCGGTTGTCAATGATGAAGATCTTGGCGATGGAAGTATCACACCAATTAATAAGTTCCTGGATATGTCAAAGATAACAGAGAGTACAAACATTACACCTAATATTTCTGGTACAGATTCGGGCGCAAATGTTATGGATCTTGCATCTGGGTACTCTGTATGGGTAAGTAATTCAGATGTAGTTGTCAAGGCAAAGAAGGAAGATAAAGGTGAGGTGCGAGGCGTTGTAATCACTAAGGGAGATGTATACTTTGATACATCGGCTGAGAATGGTGTCACAGATTTTGAAGGTGTGATTATTGCCGGTGGTAAAGTATATGTTGCAGGAAATGTAAAAACAATTGCTTCTTCCGCTGAGATTTGTAGAGCAGTATTGCGTGAATGCTTACTGACTGGAGATGATAATTCAAAATTGATATTGAGTCTGTTCCGTGGATATGAGCCAAAGGAAGAGGATGCATCTTCCACAGACGCTTCCGAAGCAAAATCAATTGATATGATTGATTATACAGATGTTGTAAGCTTCGCAAACTGGATGAAGAATGTGGAATAGAGAGGTGGCCTATGGAGAAGAGAAGATTTATGAAGGATAACAAAGGCTACACACTCATTGAGATGATTATCGTTATAGCGATTATTGCAATAATGACTGGCGCGGCTATGGTAACAATCACGATTTTGCATAATGCAAAAGCCAAGGAAGCTTCTATTACATTGGAAACAGCATTGTCTGAAACACAGAAAAATGCCAAAGGGAAAATGTGTGTGGTAGCGGATACACAGCAGCCAGATTACAAATTTGCATTAGCTGTCTATAAAAGTGGTAGTAAGTATTATGTAAAGAAGGGTTATTATATAGGAAATGGTAATGATATGTCGCTGAATTCCAGTTATGTATTTGATGATTCAGAGAATGCAAACAGTGGAAAGGGCGAGAGCTTTTCGGCATATGTAAAGGTGAAGTACAAAGATTCATCTGGTACGGAACAGGATATTACCGGAATTGATGAAAAGCCTGTATATATAATTTATGACCGTCAAGGCATGTGTATATATGGTGATGGTCAGTATGAGTTTTATCGTAACAGCAAAGACTCATTGTTAAATACCGTGGTTTTGAATAAAAATGGAAGCCATACATTACATTAAGGAGGGGCGTGAAGATGAATAAAGATAATAAAAACAGCGGCTTCTCCTTGGTGGAATTAATTATAGCTATAGCAGTGCTTGCGTTCTTGATGTTAGCAGTTTCTTCCTTTATGGGATCGAGCGTATCACAAACAAGGAAAGAACAGGTGGATGTTAAGTTACAAACACAGGCTCAGGAAACATATAGCTTAATTACAGACACTATCATGCAGGCAAATGATATTGTGATGGTTGGATATACAGCATCAGAACAGTTGAATTTTGCAACGGTAGGAGAAGAGACAAGTGCAACAATGGCGAAGAAGTTCTATGTGAAAGATGAGGCAACAGCAAAAGCACTTGTAAAAGATCCATCTTTATATGGAATTACTGATTCAGTTTCAAAGGCAGATGTAATATGTTTTAAGGATATTGATGTAGACGATCCAATATATATATCATATCTGCGAATTGAAAGTTCTGTTCCGTTGGATATGAATCTGGTACCGGGTGGAAACCCAAGCATTTTGTCTGAACAGGTAATAACTAATTCATTGACAGGGGAAGCAACAAAGGTACAGTGCACAGAACAAAATTCCAAAATTGTATACAGCATAAATGACACATTAGTTTCTACCTTTTACTTCGAAAACAATAACATGTATTATGGCAGAAAATATGCATACATGACAATGTCAGATGATGAGGTGGATATGTCAGATTCAAATTCAAAGTTTGTACATCTGTATAATCCATATTTGTCATATGTTGAAGCAAAGCTAGGAGCGATAGGCGTTGGTGTTGCGGGATGTACAGCAAACATTGATGCAAAAAACAATTCAGTTAAGCTGGATATATACTATAATCAGTCTAATATGACGTATACAACGAATGGAAGAGTGAATCCAAGAAATTCGTATGTATTAGTACCAAAAAAGTAGGGAGGGGAAGTAGAACATGAAACGTAAAACAAAGATTTTGATATCTGCATTATCTGTAATGTTCGTTGCGGCGATTGCAGTTGCAATTGCATCGTTCTCCTTCGCTGGAAATGGTGACGAAGACGGCTTGCTGGAGAATGGCGAAATTATCGCAGATGCAAGTCAGAATGTGGATACAAAAACGATTATCGATTACATTATCGATAATTCAAATTCAGAAGATCCAGAAGTAGATAAGATTTATCATATCGCAGAAATTTCATCTTCTTCTGCTTCAAGCTTAGAGACATTTGTTAGTTCCAATGGCTTTAAGGATTATGTTATTGATGGAAACCGTACAATCGAGCAGGCGATGGCAGATGGTTGTATCGAATACAAATGTTTTGGCGGAAATGTAACAAGTGATGCAGATCTTGCTTATATTTCAAAGGCAGATTTCATTTATGTAAGTAATGATTCTGCATCGAAATTTACAAAAGACAATGACATGAGCGAGAAATTATATGATCTTCTGCATACATATGCAGTTGGCGATTTTAAGCCTTTAGTCATTGATAGTCCAAATGCAACAACCGTTGATCCGTCGACATCAAAGAATATGAAAGATCTTGCATCTTCTGTATTTGGCCCAAATGAAAAGTATTATTACACATTCAAGTGGGCAAGCAACTTAAGTGCAGATCAGTATTTGCAGCATGCAGGTGGTTCTTTGTATCTGGGAATTAACGGTCAGACACAGAAGACAAATGGTGCATGGACAGAAGTATATGAGTCAGACCCGACTGCCTCTGCTTCAGATGGATCCTCAGCACAGCCGATGTCTATGGCGAAGATTTTGACAATTGGCGTCAATACTACATATACAAAGACAGATGCGCTGTTAGCAGGAAATCCGTCAGCAACGGGGTTGTATGCAGCAGATGGTTCTGCAATTGCAGATACTGCTACATCAAAATATTATAAGCTGGATGCAAATTCAATCTTCTATAAGAATGGTTATAATAACCGTGTCGGTGTAAGACCAACTTATATACAGAATGATATTGTAACATTGGCTGATTCAGAATCCGTTGATTTTGATCAGTACGACATGATTGTGATTGAAGATTCTTGTTATAATCAGACAATCACGGCAGATCTCTATAAGAAATTTGCATCAGCAATGTATGGTAAGCTCCATATTGTATATGGTGCAGATATGGGAACATCATCAGATGCTGCGATTAAAGTTCCAGATGATTTAAAAGAGACAAACTACTCTAAGTTATTCTATATGGTAGCAACAACAGAGTATGTTGCACGATATGAGAATATCATGGTAACTTCAAGAGCAGACTTCAGTGTTGTTACAACTTCAAAGAGTGCAGCGACAGCAAAGGTTATTGCAGATTTGATCAATGCATCGAAATATCGTGGAATTGGTGGTAGAGGTTCTTCTTCCTCATCCTTTACGGTGTTAGAGATTCAGCCATGCTATCCAATTGATGAAGCTGTGGCACAGGAAGTAGGCAAGGCAAAGCCAAGAAGTGGTAATGCATCAAGTATTTATGGAAGTGGAAATTATTATACAGCTCCAGCTAATGTCGTGAATGGAAAGACAAAAGAACAGTTAGCTGAAAATACAGAGTACTATGCTTGGGAGCTCTCTAAGGCAAAATTAGCAGATGCATTAAACTTACCAATTGATAAGATTAATTTGGTACAGATGTCATCCGAGGAGTTTGCGTGTGATAAATCAGAAGTTTTAGGAAAGTACGATTTGGTTTATATTGGCGGAAATACATCTGCATTAAAGGATGTGTTAGAATATCGTAGTTTGACAGGTCTTGCAAGATGGGGTGGGACTTTGAAGTCTAATTCGGGTAGTTTGGATATGTCAAAGATTACAACTTTGCCAATCTACACGATGTATTCTCACAATGGTGATATTGTAAATCTGGATCTTTCAGCTATGGCACAGTCTCCAGGTCCTGCAAACAGTGGTACACCAACTGCGAAGGTTCGCCTGAATGGAAATTATACAGATACGTTTACAGTATTGAATGGTAATGATATCACATATAATCGGTATGAGGCATTAAAAGAATATGTTGATGCAGGAATGCCGGTTGTAGTAAGTAAGAATCTGACAACAGCATATACTCTTGCAAAGACAGATGGCTATTTGCAGAACTCGATTGATCCGGATTCTAATATGTATAAGTTATTGGCAGCATGTGAAGGCACTGATAAAGATAATGTACAGTGGAACTTTAATCAGACGGATGTGGAAGATATTTTAAGTGATGGTTCGCTTGGTGATTCATTAACAGGATATGTCTCAGTGTTCAAGGGTGGTGCAGCAGATACTCCAAAGAATGAGTTGAGTTCAATCTATGCAACATCAGAGAAGAGACCAAAGTTGACAATCACAAGTATGCCGGCAACTTATAATCGGTATGATGAAACATCACAGATTACAGACGGTACATTGAAATTTAAATATACAGTCACGGGAAGTGCCAATTATACGGTTAAACTGTATATTGATGATGATGGAAATAGTACTTTTGATCGAAAAGAAGAGTACATGACATCAGGAGATGCGAATTCACTTACTTATCAGTGTGCGGACAGCTTCTATGGTCCACTGTATTGGATGATTGAGGTTGTTGATACAAATGGAAATTCAGTCAGCCAGACGGGTATTGCTTATGTCAAGAACAAGACTGACGAAAAACAGCAGGTAAATGTATTGCAGATTATGCCGGGAGGTAAGGCAAACCAGTGGTCAAATAACGCACTTGGCGAAGGCGCAGAAGGTTACAACTCCTTGTATTTCTGTACTGTATGTCAGCAGGCATATCAGAGACTGGAGTATAACCCATATACGAATTCAGGAAATCGTACAGCGTATGGAGCTCTTTATGGTGGTAATTTCCAGGATTCGAAGGATGGTATGCTGGGAAGTCATTACTTAGGTAAGCATGAGCATACGTTTGGTATCGTAAGTTATGACAGTCAGCTTGTTGTACCTGGAAAAGGTGTCAAGGGTATGGATGACTGGGATAACAACCTTGCAGATCAGGTAAATGATCTGTATGACTTTGATATTGATATTATGCTGCGTAATGAGTTTGAGCAGGCTGCAAAGGATGCAGAAGCTGCATATGATTACAAGGTTGACAATGGAGAAGTTGATTACTCTTCAGCAATTACAGATGCAGAAAAAGAGGCACTTGTAAATTCATTTACAATTGATTCAACGGATACTGATTATGATAAGTATAATGCACTCACAACAGTGGAAGATAAATATAAATTTATTAAGAAACGTGAGTATGAGCAGTTGGCAGGCAAGTATTGGCAGTTGTATCAGTTTATGAAGAATGAGAGTGCAACTGGAACATCCAGCATGAAGGATGAAACAGGTGTTGATATTCAGAAAACAACCGTTGATGCAAGAAAGGAACTTGATGAAGAAATTGATAAGTTAATTGCCGGAATTCAGTCAGGAAGCACAAATTCAGGCAAGACAACCTTCTCAAGTAATACATCAAAAGAGACTTTGATTCAGGAATTGAATCGTTTGAAGACAAAATCAACGTACAGTGATTATTATTCTATTGATGGTAACGCTGCACAGTATAATGATGTATCACAGGCATATCTTCCAAATGGCGAGAGTATGAACACTTATATGGAGGAGTACTTTAAGGTAAAAGATAAAGAACTTGAGTATAAGGAACTTTACAAGAAATATACAAGATATGCAGCAGGTGCCGATTGGTTACAGGAATCATACAGTACAATTATTCTTGGACCATCTGAAGATTTCGGTGGAGATGATATTACAAGTCCGATTGCACTTGCAGATTTGAAGTCTTACATCGAAGATGATGGACAGCTCCTGTTGTTCCATGATACATTGACAAAGTTCTCTGATAAGGGTACTTCTACATTGACAGCAACACTTCGTTCATACTTTGGTATGGATCGGTATCACTTTAATGATCCTGTGACAACAGATGCAAGTCAGAATTATGTGAAGTATACAACTACACAGGATAGTGACAAGTACTTTATGACGAATCTGTCGACAACGAAAGATGAAAGTCGGTATACAAGCTGGCTTTCAGATATGAAAAAAGTGTTTGGATCAACGCCAAGCAAATATCTGACATCCGTGGCATATACAGATGCGGTAAATGTCAGTGGTAATGATAATCCATATGCAATTCCTTATCGGTATGCCGATTTGAGCTGGGCAATCGCAGGATATTGGTACAATGCAGCTAGCTTTTCTGCAAAGGAGAATACAAAGTATGGTACTGATAAAGCGAGTCAGAACAATCAGGGTATTGTAACATTGTTCCCATTCACATTGGCATCTGAGTTGAATATTTCAGGAACGCACTCACAGGCATATGCGCTGGATGTTGAAAATGATGACATGACTGTGTGGTATTCTCTTGCAGGTGGTAATAATACAAAGGACGGTTCTTCCATCTATGCAGCATCACCGAGAGATGGTATGGACAACTACTTTATTTACACTTATAAGAACGTAAACTACTGTGGTGCCGGACATTCGAAGGTGACTGGTGTAGGAAAGGATAATAATGATGAGCGTTACCTGTACATCAATATTATTTGTAACTCAGTTCGTAACAGTGTAAAACAGCCAACCATTTATGTATATGACTATGGTAAAGAAACAAATAATATCATCAAACGTGATGTAAACGATGATTATTATACAAAGGTTGAGGAGAATACTTCATATCCAGAGTTTAGTTTTAAGGTAACTGTAGACCAGGATGCAACATTAAAGCAGGTTCGAATCTACTATGATTTGGATTACTCAGAGACAAATCGTGATAGTTCATATGTAGCAGATAAGAATCATGTATTGATTGCGGATTGGAATTCTACACAGGTAAAGGAAGGTATCATCAAGGATGTATTCCGATATGATTCTTCTCTTGAGAAGCTGTTGAATAAGGATGGCGGACAGATTGCTGAGAAGTATGTAGATTCTGATGGTAAGGAAGTTACAGTAGCGGCAACGAAATTGAAGCTTCAGCCATCGTACTTTGAGAATTACAATAATGAATATACATATATCTGTCT
>ENA-OZKY01000813-OZKY01000813.1-human-gut-metagenome-genome-assembly--contig:-NODE-813-length-10352-cov-11.455375_pt1 | contig 10352 bp, 7 predicted proteins | sample MGYA00244830_ERZ653773 | MGnify/ENA primary metagenome ERZ653773 (study PRJEB26926, sample SAMN06165206) | human gut metagenome | biome: ENVO:00009003; feature: ENVO:2100002; material: ENVO:00002003...
GTCAAAATTCCGAAGGGTTCGACGGGAAACAAGGCGTATACCGCAAACTGGAAGGCGATTGAATACACCATCACACTGGACACGAACGGCGGCCCAGCCGTGTCTCCGATAAAATACACCGTGGAGGATTCCTTCACCCTGCCTTACCTTCTCCGTACGGGCTACGAATTTGTCGGCTGGACCCTCGATGGCAGCGGTATGATCCCTGCCACGCCGCTCATTATTTACTATGGCACAACCGGCAACCTCCGTTACAAGGCGGAGTGGCGTTTGGCGGAGTACACCATCACCATGGATTTGGACGGCGGCAGCGGTCAAGAAAAGGTGGTTTACACCATAACGGATGAGGAGTTCGAGCTGCCAACCCCGACCCGCAACGGCTACGAGTTTGTCGGCTGGACGGGCGAGCGCATCACGACGCCGCAGACAAGCGTCAAAATTCCGAAGGGTTCGACGGGAAACAAGGCGTATACCGCAAACTGGAAGGTGATCAGATACACCATCACACTGGTCACGAACGGCGGCGCAGTCATAGCTTCGATACGCTACACCGTGGAGGATTCCGTCACCCTGCCCATCCCTCCCGACCGTCCGGGCTACGAATTTTCCGGCTGGGTTCTCGATGGCAGCGGTCAGTTCCCTTCAACGCCGATGATTATCCCCAAAGGCTCAACCGGCGACCGCATTTACAAGGCGGAGTGGCGTGTGGCGAGCTACACCATTACCTACGTGAGCCACGGCAAAGCATATAATTGGGTTCAATACACCATCAACAACCAAGTTTATTTCGGGACACCGGAAGAAGACCCGTCCTACTACCTCCCGGGCTATACCTTTGTAGGCTGGAAAATCGACGGCGTAGAAGGAACGCCGCGCTCCTACATGCTGCCCAAGGGCTCGTATGGCAATCGAACGGCGACCATGCTTTGGGAGCCAATTCCGTAAGCGTAAACAAGGAGAACAAGGAGGGGCTGCGCATTGGACTACCTCAGCGTAAAGGAAATAGCGGAGCTGTGGGGCGTTTCCATCCGCATGGTGAATTACTACCTGAATACCGGGCGGATTCAGGGGGCAATCCGGAAATCGGGCGGGTGGCTGATTCCGGCGAATACGCCGCATCCGGCGGATTTGCGCAAGAGCGGGCAGCGCGGGCAGGAAAAAATCCCCCCGCGGATGGCCAAGTGCTATATGCCGCTGATTTCCCGCCCGTGCGACAACGGCTTCCAAAATCTCCTGCTGACCATGAACGACGAGGAGGAACGCGACATCGCCCGCGCCCTGCACCACTATTTCCGCGATGAGCACGAGGAAGCCCGCGAAATCAGCGAGAAATACCTGACGAGCAAGTGCCCCGAAATCCGCCTGTCCGCGCTGATTACCAACACGATGGCGATGCTGCAGACGGGGGATGCCGCCAAGTGCCGCCGGAATCTCGAAATGATTCAGCGGGACGGGCAGCGCGCAAACGATGATTCGTGGCGGCTGTACAGCAGCATTACCGACGCGCTCATCAGCGTGTTCTTCCACTCAGAGAAGCTCGACTTGACCCCTATCCGCCCCGCTATCGGTATTCTTCCGCCCGGAATGCAGTATTTCGCCATGTACGCCATCGCCCACGCGCTCTACATCCGGCGCGAATACGAACACGCGATGGGCATTGCCGAATCCGCCCTGCTGATGGCGGGCACGCGCTACCCCATTGACAGCATCTACCTCAACATCGTCCTGTGCATGATTTGCATGAGCCTGAAGCAGGATGAACGCGCGGAGCAGAAGTTCGATGCCGCGTGGAGCATCGCCAGCCGCGAGGGGTACATCCACCCGTTTGTGGAGCATCACGGCATTTTGCAGGGGCAGGTGGAGCGCGCGCTGCGCAAGCAGGAGCCGGAAACGTACAACAAGATTGTGCAGTCGGTCTACCGCTTCAGCCGCGGGTGGATGAAAATTCACAACCCCGTGTCGACGCTGCAGGTGACCGACGCGCTCACACCCTACGAGTTTTCGATTGCCATGCTTGCCGCGAAGGGTCGCAGCAACAAGGAAATCGCCGCGCTGATGGGCATTTCCGTCAACACGGTGAAGTCGTACATGGAGAGCATTTTTGAGAAGCTGCAAATCTCCAGCCGGAATGAAATCGACGCGTATGTGAATCGGTAATATCAACAAAAGCACGCACTCCGAATGTGGAATGCGTGTTTTTGTATTCGGATTTTTCATTGCAGAAAAAATATGTGAAAATTGAGGAAAATGCTTGACAAATAGAGAAAAAACGGATACGATACACACAAGGAGGTTGAGAAACATGGGTTTTGTGATTGCTTTGGTTGCAATTGCAATCAACGTTGCATTTGCAATGTATGCGGGCGGCATTGCTGAGCAGAAAGGGTACAGCAAAGGGAACTGGATTGCCGTGTGCATTATCTTTGGCATCTTCGGCTACATCCTCATTGCTGCCCTGCCTGATTTGGAACTGCGTGCAACATTGGAAAATATAGAGAAAAAACTTGCAAAAGATAAAAACGACAACTATCTGCCGCGCAGTAGCAATAGCAATAGCAGTAGCAATAGCAGTAGCAATAGCAGTAGCAGTAGCAATAGAAATAGCAATAGCAGTAACAGTAACAGTAACTGCACAATCAAATCGCTTTCGGAAATGACGCCGTTAGCAGACTACTGGACATGCAAGTATTGCGGCTTAGACAACCCGAAGGAAGCGCGCTACTGCCAGCACTGCGGTGGATACAGGTGAATAAAAATCAGCCGCGACGAGCGTATTCACTCGTCGCGGCTGTGTTTATCTATGCGCTTCCTTATTCTGATACATCCGCGCATCTGCCCGCGCCAAGGAATCCGCCAAATCATTCGTTGACGGATTAAAATGCGAACAGCCCACCGATACCGTCGGCAGAACCGGATTCTCTGCCCGCGCCGCATCCATCAGGTGCTGGAAAATCTCCGTCATGGTGTTGTATTGCGCGTTCCGCCGCGTCAGTATCACGCAAAACTCGTCGCCGCCGATGCGGAAGCACGTCCCGTAATTCCCATACGCGCGGCGGATGCAACCGGCAATCGTCCGCAGGCAGGCGTTGCCCATCAAGTGCCCATGGCAGTCGTTGACGTCCTTGAAGCGGTCAACGTCGAACATCAGGATGGTGGCAGGAACGCGCAGGCGCGCCAGATAATGCTCATAGCCCAAGCGGTTGACAAGCTGCGTCAGCCCGTCGGTTTGCAGTACCATGTCGCTGGAGAATTTCGACATCATCAGCGCACCGCAGCTGATGGTAATCCAGTCGATTTTGACCATCGGCAGGAACAGCTGCACCATCAGCCCTAACAGCACGAACAGCGTCGCGAGCATCAGCTGTGTGCCGCCGGTGTACTGATAGGCGCGGCAGGCGAACCAAATCTGCACGAGGAAGAACACCATGCTGCCCCCGTAGGCGAGCATGTAGAGCGCGTAGAGCGCCCCGTGGTGGTAGAAATTCTGCCCATCGACATAGAATATCAGCCCCGTGAACGCCGAGAGCAGCACCAGCAGCGCGTGGAAGCACGCAAGGTACAGCAGCCCGTGCACCACTTTCCGCGGGCAGGGATGGATAACGCAGCCCGCGAACAGACCGATTAGCGGCGCAAGCGAAAGTTCGATGGTCTTGACGGCGATATGCAGCGGAATCAGCGCGGGCGGCGTGCCATCCATCTGCACGCCCGACCACTCACACAGCGCGCAAATGGCGATGGTGGCGTACAGGTCGCCGCAGAGCAGGTTTCGGATCTTGGATTGGCTGATGTCGCCGCGCAGGGAGAAGAGCATAATCGCCATGACGAAGACGCTGAGAGCAATATTTGCCGTGTATAATTCATTCATGCTGATTGTGGAGGCGGTTGACAAGCAATCGCGGCAGATAAGTTTGAAAAGGGCAAATTCCCCCTTCTTATAATAATGATATCACGAAAAAAAGAGGATGAAAAGTTGGTTACATAGGGAAAATTGCAAATGTGGCAGATTTCAACAAATGCGGGAAAATGGTTACATGGCACGTCTCCCATCCCCACCAGAAAAGGGACTGACCGAAGCCAGTCCCTTTGATGATTATTCGTATTCGCAAACGCTTGCCCAGCGGATGAGCAGGTCGCGCTCTTCGGGCTTGCCCTTGAGGGACTGGCTCGCGGCGACGATCGGAATCCACTGCTGGACGTACTGCTTGGCGGTGTCGCTCTTCTTGCAGAAGAGGGAGAGGTACTTTTCCGCCAGCGCTTCCTTGCCTTCGAGGACGAAGAGCAGGTAGGTGCGGGCAACATCAGCGGATGCGTTGCCCTGCGTGGCGTGCGACCAGTCGAGGATGTACCACTGTCCGTCGGGGGCGATGATGATGTTGGACGGGTTGAAGTCGCCGTGGCAGACCTTCTTGTGGACGTGCATACTCGCCAAGCGGGTGTGCAGCTCGTAGCGGGTGGTCGCGTCGAGGTCGGTGGCGGAAATCTTGCGTTGCATCTTCTCGGTCAGACTGTTGAGCATCGGGCAGGTGCAGGCGTGAACCTTCATCTGAATGTCCACAAACAGGTTCAGGTACTCGTCTTCCTTTTCCGGATGCGCCGCCATCAGCGCCGCCAACGTGTCGCCTTCAACGAACTCCGTCGTAATCGCCCACTGACCGTTCACCGTGTCAACAGCAAGGAGCTTCGGAATCGGCAGGCCCGTCTCTTCCACGCGCGCCGTGTTCAGCGCTTCGTTCAGAATGTCCGCCTTGCTGTACCCTTCGGCAAACACCTTGATGGCCTTGGCGCCGTCGCGGTAAATCTTCTTATTTTCCCGCTCGGCAATCACATGCGTCAAATCCATAGGGAAACCTCCTTCTATATAGTTCATGTTTATTGGGGGGGAGAGGCGCAAGGGTGCTGCCCTTGACCTGCCAAAGGGTCTGTGACCTTCTGGACTCCCTTTTCGCGATTGAGTTGAGCCCGTTATCATGCTTGCCCGAGCGCTGATTGGGACGCCCCGCAAAGTCCGATATTTGTCCTGAATATCTATTCGCCGCCCAAATGCGACATTCCTGCAAGCGGACAAAATTTTTTGTGCTCAAAAATGCCCGGCCCAGCAGAAGCATTCCTGCCAAGCCGGGGAGAATGGCGCATTACTCGCCGTAGTATGCCTTGAGGTACATTTCCTTGATTTCGCTGATGAGCGGGTAGCGCGGGTTCGCGCCGGTGCACTGGTCGTCGAACGCCTGCTCGGACATTTCGTCCAGCGTCGCGAGGAACTTCTCTTCGTCCACACCGTAGTCGCGAATCGTGTTCTTGATGCCGACGCGCTCCTTCAGGGCATGGATGTTGCGGATGAGGTTCTCCACCGTCTCGTCGTCATTCGCGCCCTTGAAGCCGAGGAACTCGCCGAATTCAGCGTAGCGGCGCTTCGTGTGCGGATAGGCGTACTGCGGGAAGGTGCCCATCTTCGTGGGAACTTCGGCGCTGTTGTAGCGGATGACCAGCTCAATCAGCAGCGCGTTGGCGATGCCGTGCGGCAGGTGATGGAACGCGCCCAGCTTGTGCGCCATGGAGTGGCAGACGCCGAGGAACGCGTTCGCGAACGCCATGCCAGCCATCGTGGCGGCGTTGCCCATCTTTTCGCGGGCAACCGGTTCGTTCTGACCGTTGTCGTAGCACGCGGGCAGGTACTCGAAAATCAGCTGAGCCGCCTGCTTCGCCAGACCGTCGGTGAAGTCTGTCGCCAGCATGGAGGCGTAGGCTTCCAGCGCGTGGGTCAGCGCGTCGATACCGGAGGCGGAGGTCAAGCCCTTCGGCGCGGACATCATCATGTCAGCGTCCACAATCGCCATCTTCGGCAGCAGCTCGTAGTCCGCCAGCGGGTACTTCACGCCGGTGTCCTGATCGGTAATGACGGCGAACGGGGTGACTTCGGAGCCAGTGCCAGCAGAGGTCGGGATGGCGATGAAGTATGCCTTTTCGCCCATCTTCGGGAAGGTGTACACGCGCTTGCGGATATCCATGAAACGCATTGCCATGTCGAGGAAGTCCACTTCCGGATGCTCGTACATGACCCACATAATCTTGCCGGCGTCCATTGCGGAACCGCCGCCAATGGCGATAATGCAGTCCGGCTGGAAGGAGGTCATCGCCTTGGCGCCTTCCTTCGCGCAGGCGAGGGACGGGTCGGGCGCAACATCGTAGAACGTGGTGTGGACGATGCCCAGCTCATCCAGCTTGTCGGTAATCGCCTTGGTGAAGCCGGATTTGAACAGGAACGCGTCGGTGACGATGAAGCAGCGCTTCTTGCCCATAACTGCCTTGAGTTCATTCAGGGCGACGGGCAGGCAGCCCTTCTTGAGGTAGACCTTTTCAGGCGCACGGAACCACAGCATATTCTCCCTCCGGATGGCAACAGTCTTGACATTCAGCAGGTGCTTGACGCCGACGTTCTCAGAGACGGAGTTGCCGCCCCACGAGCCGCAGCCCAGCGTCAGCGACGGACGCAGCATGAAGTTGTACAGGTCGCCGATGCCGCCCTGAGAGGAAGGCGTGTTGACGAGAATACGGCAGGTCTTCATGCGCGCAGCGAAGCGGTCAATCAAATCCTTGCGGGTGACGGCGTTCAGGTAGATAGAAGAGGTGTGGCCGTAGCCGCCGTCAGCAATCAGGTGCTCCGCCTTGTCGAACGCATCGTCGATGTCCTTGGCGCGGTACATCGCCAGCACGGGAGAGAGCTTCTCATGCGCGAACTCTTCAGAAATATCCACGGATTCGACTTCACCAATCAGCACCTTGGCGGTTTCCGGCACGTCCACGCCCGCGAGCTTGGCAATGGTGTGCGCCTTCTGACCGACAATCTTGGCATTCAGCGCGCCGTTGATGATGATGGTCTTGCGCACCTTGTCCAGCTCTTCGCCTTCGAGGAAGTACGCGCCGCGCTTGGCGAACTCCGCCTTCACCGCGTCGTAGATGCTGTCCAGTACGATGGTGGACTGCTCGGACGCGCAGATCATGCCGTTGTCGAACGTCTTGGAGTGCAGGATGGAGTTGACGGCCACCTTCACGTCAGCGGATTCGTCGATAATCGCGGGCGTGTTGCCAGCGCCGACGCCCAGCGCAGGTTTGCCGGAGGAGTACGCCGCCTTGACCATGCCGGGGCCGCCGGTGGCGAGGATGATGTCGGCTTCCTTCATCGCCATGTTGGTCAGCTCCAGCGAGGGAACATCGACCCACGAGATAATGTCTTCGGGCGCGCCGGCAGCCACAGCGGCTTCCAGCACAACCTTCGCGGCGGCGATGGTGGACTTCTTCGCGCGCGGATGGGGAGAGATGATGATGCCGTTGCGGGTCTTGAGGCAAATCAGCGTCTTGAAAATGGCGGTAGATGTGGGATTAGTGGTCGGGATGACCGCCGCGACAACGCCGATAGGTTCTGCAACCTTCATCATGCCGAATGCTTCGTCGCGCTCCAGCACGCCGACGGTCTGCGTGTCCTTGTAGGCGTTGTAGATGTATTCAGCGGCGTAGTGGTTCTTGATGACCTTATCTTCCACCACGCCCATGCCGGTTTCTTCCACCGCCATCTTCGCCAGCGGGATGCGCATGTTGTTCGCGGCGAGGGCAGCTGCCTTGAAAATCTTGTCCACCTGCTCCTGCGTGTAGGTCGCATAGACCTTTTGTGCCGCGCGGACGCGGGCGAGGGCCGCCTCGAAGCTCTCCACGCTATCGACGATCGGATACTCTTTCGCCATGATACTCTCTCCTTATGCTTCATCCGTCCTGCGGGGATGTGCCCGCGAACGGGGAATGTCGGTGTTTGTCGGGGTGACGAGAACAGTGTAGCAGATTGTTAAGCTCTTGTCAAGTGGCTGACACGATTTTAACGATATTTTTTTCACAATTTAATACGTTTTCGGAACGGGATGAATGGAATGGCGAATAGATGGACGAATGGGACAAATGCAAAAAGCGCTGTACAGTAAAAAAACAGCGGCTGAATGTCGAATTTGCTGTTCTTGCTTGAAAATGTGCGGAAGATGCGGTATAATGGGGTGGAAAAGCACTGGAAGGGGAGGGGACGCGCGTGAACAATGAGGAGAAAGAGAAGGAGGGGGCGACTTGTTGTCTGACGCTGCCCCTTAAACTGGAAAAATGGCAGTCCGACCATCTTGAAAAGCGTTTCGAGATTGCGCGGCAGCTGTATAATACGCTGGTTCATGCTGAACTAAAGAAGAAATGCCAAGTTGAAAGAATGCCTGAATACCAAGAAATCATGAAAATGATTGATACTGCCAGCAATCAGAAGGAAAAGTGGGCATTAGAAAAAAAGAGAAAAGCATTTTTGGAAGAAAACGGTTTTAGCAGAAATGCCTTTAAGGCTGATATGGAAAAATACTATAAGCACTTTAATGATAATATCGGCGCAAATGTAGCGTTGCATGGAATTACAGCACAGGTGTGGATTGCTTTTGATAAGGTGTTCGTTGACAACTATAAGCAGAAGGGAAAAGTACATTTCAAAAAGCCGGGTGAACTTTGTTCCGTGCAGGGCTATTCACAGAAGAAAAGCGGTGGAAAGGAGATTATGTTCCGAGAAGATAGAATTATATGGAATCAGCAAGGTAATCGTGACCGCAAGAAGGTAAAAAGAGAGTTTTTGCTGAAATTATCACCTGATAATCCTTACGAGGCCGAGATGTTGAAAAGGCATGTGAAATTTGTCCGCATCCTCCGCAAAGACGGCAAGACAAAGCCGCATTGGTATGCACAGCTTGTTTTGGAAGGAAAGCCGGCGGTGAAGCGTGACCCGATAAGCAGTGCGCCGAAGCATCCCATCGGGCGTGGTGTCGTCGGCATCGACATTGGCACACGGACGCTGGCGTATTCGGCAGATAGCAAAGTAGATTTGATAGAATTGGCTGACCGTGTTCAGAATATTGAGCAGGAGAAATTACTGCTTCAAAGAAAGCTGGACAGAAGCCGACGGGCGACAAATCCGGAAAACTATAAGCCGGATGGTACCATCAAGAAAGGCGTAAAGCTGACGCGGAACAAGTCCAAGCGATACAGACGGATTCAGCACCAGCTGGCAATGATTCAGCATCATCAGGCGGACATCCGAAAACAGCAGCATAACGAATTGGCAAATTATCTGCTGACGCTGGGTGATTGCTTCTTTGTGGAGAACATGAGTTACTGCGATTTAGCGCACAGGGCAAACAAAACGGAGATTTCCGAAAAGACTGGACGGTATAAACGCAAAAAGCGATTCGGAAAATCCATTGCCAACAAAGCACCTGCCATGCTGATTACGATGCTGAAACAGAAATGCCAGTCGCGCGGGCTGGAAGGGGTGAAAGAAGTTGATACGCATGTGCGCGCCAGCCAGTACAACCACCAGACAGATACCTGCATCGAAAAGGCACTTGAAAACCGCTGGAACGTTATGCCGGACGGCGAACGCATACAGCGCGATTTGTACTCGGCGTTTCTACTTCAACATTGCAAGCAGGGATTGCCGGAATATAATAGGAAGGAATTAAAGAAAGAATTTGGTGAAGAACTTTACCGAGTATTTGACCGCGAGGCACTTCAACGTGACTATCCTCAATTTGTTGCGTATCATCACATGACGATTCAGCGGCTTTCAGAACTTCCGCATACGATTCCCAGCATGGGTATCAGGCGAATTATCAGCTAACACAAAAATCAGGTGCGGTTCGCACCAGCAAAACCGGTCGATTGTCCGTCCGGGGCTGTCGCTAATGGCGGCAAAGGTCGCCTTGACAGCAGAAGAGTTTCGGGAAAATAGTCAGCGCAGCATTGCTTTGTTCAATACTGAAAAGCTATCTACCAACTCAACACACGTTCTAAAAAGTGCATATGCATTCTGTGCATTTCTGCCGCTGCAATCTGCACGGAGCGTGTGGAGGCAAAGGGTCTGCCAACGACAAGCCCGGCTATTTCGCCTTCGCTGCAATCTGCACGGAGCGTGTGGAGGCAAAGCCGATGATTGTCAGTTTGTTCATTGCTTTTCCTATTGTAATTTGCACGGAGCGTGTGGAGACAAAGCGAAGTCATACTCATGTTTTTTCTCCTTTCGGATTGTTGCAATCTGCACAGAGCATGTGGGGGCAAAGAGGAATGGCTTCCCTACTGTACCCGCGAGTTTTTGTTGCAATTTGCACGCAGCGTGTGGAGGCAAAAGGGTTGTAGTGGATATACACCGCATCATCTCTTACGGTTGCAATCTGCCCCCGAAAAAAATCCAATGAAATATATGCAGACCTATTGCATTTTTATTCATCTTGCTGTATAATCCATCTTGTCCGGCAGGCGGACACAAAATGATGAAAATCAGGATGAAG
>ENA-OZKY01000825-OZKY01000825.1-human-gut-metagenome-genome-assembly--contig:-NODE-825-length-10316-cov-4.369165_pt1 | contig 10316 bp, 9 predicted proteins | sample MGYA00244830_ERZ653773 | MGnify/ENA primary metagenome ERZ653773 (study PRJEB26926, sample SAMN06165206) | human gut metagenome | biome: ENVO:00009003; feature: ENVO:2100002; material: ENVO:00002003...
AGCGTCAGATGTGTATAAGAGACAGGGTGAGAACATGGCCTTGGGCTTTATGGAATTGAAAGACTGGAGCGTGCGTAAGAAGGCGAGCCAGGCGATTTCCGCCATTCAAGGTCGTGTTCAGCGGCGCCTGTTCGGTCCGGACTTAAACGACCTTGTCGGGTATGTGTTCCCGCTCCCGGCGGTTCCGGAATTGGGCGTGGCCGAAGGCTTTGACTTTTTCTTAGAAGATCGTACCGGACTCGGGCACGATCGCCTCATGGAAGTGATGGGAGACTTCTTAAGAAAGGCCAACAGCGACCCGCGCCTTACCATGGTTCGCCATAACGGTATGGATGACGTGCCGCTTTTGGAATTGGAGGTCGATTACGACAAAGCCCGTGCGATGGGCATCTCCAATACGGACATTAACAACACCTTAAGCATTGCTTTCGGTTCCAGTTATGTCAATGACTTTATGGACCGCGGCCGTATTAAGAAGGTCTACGTCCAAGGTGATGCGAACTCGCGCGGCGAGCAGGCCGACATCGCCAAGTGGCACGTGCGCAACAATAAGGGCGAACTCGTGTCCTTCGATGCGTTTTCCTCTATTAAGTGGGGTGTCGGTGCCGGACGTCTGGAGCGCTTTAATGCCGTCGATGCCGTGAATATTCAAGGTCAGCCGAGACCGGGATACTCCTCGGGCGAAGCCATGAAGGCTGTGGAAGAAATCTTGGCGCAAATGCCCAAGGGATACTCGATTGAGTGGAATGCGCTTTCGTATCAGGAACGCGCAGCCGGCAACAATGCGGCTCCCTTGTATGCAATTTCGCTTTTGGTGGTGTTCCTCGCTCTGGCGGCCCTTTATGAGTCCTGGACGATTCCGATTGCCGTTATTCTCGTTGTTCCGCTCGGCGTGTTGGGCGCTTTGGGTCTTACGGCGATGACGGGACGTGAAAACGATGTGTACTTCCAGGTCGGATTGTTAACAACGGTCGGCTTGGTGGCTAAAAACGCGATTTTGATTGTGGAATTTGCGCGTGACTTGTACGATAGCGGCAGAGACTTGCTCGAAGCCGTCGTCGAAGCCGTTCGGTTAAGACTGCGCCCGATTCTGATGACCTCAATTGCCTTCGGTCTCGGTGTGTTCCCCTTGGCCGTGGCAACCGGTGCGGGTGCCGGGGCTCAGTCGGCCATCGGTATTGCCGTTTTGGGCGGTATGCTCACGGGCACGTTCCTTTGTATCTTCTTCGTGCCGGTGTTTTTCGTGTTGATTAATAAAATCTTCGGTCGCAAGAGACTGACGAAGGTTTAAGGAAGTGAGAGAGAAAAAATGACGCGTAAATCCTTTGTGTTATTGCCCTTGGCGGTCGCCATGTGCGTTGCAGGATGCTCTTTTGCTCCGACCTACGAAAGACCGGAGGCGCCCATTGAGGCCGCCTGGCCGGTCTCAGAAGCTACGAAAAACGTCAAGTTGCTCACGGAAGGCTTGCAGCAATGGGGCGAGTTCTTCCGCGATGAGCGGCTTAAGACCTTGATTGCCAAGGGGCTTTCGGATAACCGGAGCCTCAGATCGGCGGTCTTAAGTGTTGAGCAAGCACGCGCCAAGTACAACGTAAGCCGCAGCAATCTTTTGCCGAGTGTATCGGCGGTTGCGCAAAGAACGGCACGCGGTGCGTTTGATAACGAAGCTAAATCCGCTTTACTGACAAACGGCTACACGGCCAATGCAATGGCCTCGTACGAACTGGACCTTTTCGGTCGCGTGCGTAATACCAATGAAATGGCCTTGCAGGCGTATTTCCAAACTCAGGCGGCGCAGCGTTCGGCCCAGATGACAATCATCGCCGAAATCGCCAACACGTGGCTTGCGCTCGGAGCGGCCAAAGACAAACTTCGGTTAGCCGAGCAAACGTTGGAGAGCCAAGCGAAAACCTGCGAGTTAATCCAGAGAAGTTATGACGTCGGTGCCTCGAGCCTGATGGATTTGGAGCAGGTCAAAACGACGGTAGCTAATGCGCGGATTTCTAAGGCTCAGGCACAACAACAGGTCAGCCAATACCGTAACGCCCTGACGGTTCTTGTGGGCGGAACCTATGATCCGGCGCTTGAGACCGATTCGCTTCCGGTTGACGTGACGGCGCCGGTTTCGGCTACGTCCGACGTGCCGAGCGAAGTGCTCTTGAATCGTCCGGATATTGCAGCGGCCGAAGCGCGTCTTCGTAGTGCCAATGCCAATATCGGGGTAGCGCGTGCAGCGTTCTTCCCGTCGATTTCCCTGACGGGTTCGGCCGGGTACGCTTCTTCGCACCTGACGGATTTATTTAAGTCCTCCAGTTCGATTTGGTCCTTTACCCCGTCGGTTTCTCTCCCGATCTTTCAGGGCGGACAGAATATCCAGAACTTAAAGGCAGCCGATGCCGCCAAGCGCGGTGCCGTGGCCGATTACGAATCGGCGATTCAAAGTGCCTTTAAGGAAGTGGCCGATGCTCTGGCAACGGAAGGCACCGTTCAGGAGCAGTTGCAAGCAACTGAAAGCCTTGCGGCCTCCACACACAAGACCTACGAGCTTGCCATGGAGCGCTACAAGAGTGGCATGGATAGTTTCCTACAGGTTCTCGATAGCCAGCGGTCGGACTTTTCTGCGCAGCAATCGCTCGTCAATATGCGCCTGGCGCGTGTGACAAGTCTTGTGACGCTTTACAAAGTCATGGGCGGCGGATCGCAGTTGCCGAAGGAAGCAAACTAATCGCGCTATAGGGAGAAGCCATGTCTTCTTTAGAAAACGAAGCCTTGGCAACGCGCCGTCGGGAAGAACTTCTGAGGGCGGCACGATTCTGCTTCGGAGAAAAAGGGTTTAGCGCCACGAAAATGAAGGATATCGCTGCGCGCTTGCAGATGAGCGTCGGCAATCTCTATAACTACTTTAAAAGTAAGGACGAGATTGTTCGAACGCTTGCGCAGCGGCAAATTGATAACCTCGTGAAAAAAATCCGCGAAACCGATTACGAAGACCGGGAGCAAAACATCCAGGACTTGGCGGAAATTGCGCTTACGCGCCTGAATTTGCGAAGTGCCGTGTTTGCTTTGGATGTGATGAATGCGGCCACAAGCAATCGGACCTTGGCTCACATGCTGCATTACTACGACAGAGCCTGTCGTGAGGCGCTTTTGGCAATCTACAAGGAAAAAAATGTCGAAAATCCGGAGCTCAGACTCGAATGCGACATGTGCCTTTTAGACGGGCTGATTATTCGCATCATCGCCAATCCCTCGCTGGATACAAAGAAATTGGCCCGAGCTGTGGCAGAACGCATTGTTCGTCATTAGGGCGTAGTTTCTCAAATACGTACGAAAAAGGGCTGCCGACCGGCAGCCCTTTTCTTCCGAAAGCCGAATTACTTTAATTTAACCGGCACGAAAATGCGCGTCTGTCCGCGTTGAATCAGCAGGCGAAGGGTCTTAGTCTTGGAAAGGACAGAACCCAAATCCGAGGGCTTTTTCACAGCCTGACCGTTGACGCTGACGATAACATCACCGCGCTGGATGCCGGCCTTACGAGCGGCTCCTTCGCTTGAGGTGACAAGTAACCCCTTAGTGCCGACGCGATCGGCCTCTTCATCGGTAAGCGAGCGAACGGAGACGCCTAAGCGCGCCGCATCGGTCGTCGCTTTCTTGGTGGAATTGTCGGCGGCATCCTGACCGTCCTTGCCGACTTTAATCTTGACGAAGGTCTCTTTGCCGTCACGCAGGACTTTGAGCGTTAACTCCGAGCCAGGAGCCATGGAACTAACAAGAACCGGAAGGGCGCTACTTGAAACGATGGCTTGACCGTTGGCTTCAACGATGATGTCGCCTTCGCGAAGATCGCTCTTAGCTGCCGGACCCTTCTTGTCGATTTGACTGACGAGGGCGCCCTTGGGTGTCTTCATCCCGAAGCTTTCCGCAAGTTCCTGCGTCATGCTCTGAACGACAACACCGATACGACCGCGGGTGACGGTGCCTGTTTTGACGAGTTGATCTTTAATCTGTAACGCCAAGTCAATCGGGATGGCAAACGACAGCCCCATAAAGCCGCCCGAGGTGGAGAAAATCTGCGAGTTGATACCGACGACTTCGCCGGCCATGTTAAAGAGCGGACCGCCGGAGTTGCCCGGATTGACGGCAACGTCCGTTTGAATGAACGGTACATACTGATCGGACGGGAGCTGACGGCTCTTGGCAGAGACGATACCGGCCGTGACGGTGTTATCTAAACCGAAGGGGCTGCCGATAGCCGCAACCCATTCGCCGACCTTTAGTTTGGAGGAATCGCCCATCTTAAGAGCCGGCAGGTCTTTGGCATCAATCTTGACAACGGCGATATCGGTTTTTTTATCGCTTCCGAGGACTTTGCCCTTAAATTCACGCTTATCCGTTAAGCGCACGGTGATTTCATCGGCTCCGTCAATGACGTGGTGATTGGTCAAAATCAGACCGTCCGAGCTGATGATAAAGCCCGATCCCGTGCCGCGGCGCTCGGGTTCTTCCTGGGGTCCGACAAACGGGAAAATCGGGAAGCCGAAACGCTTGAAAATTTCTGCCTGGCGTTCGTCCATTTCCCCGAAGGGGTTGGCGTCTTCAATCTTGCGGGCTTCGCGTACGGTGGAAATATTCACCACGCCCTTGCCGTATTTTTCCACGAGGCTGACAAAGTCCGGTAGTTGTGCTTGAGCCTTCTCGGACTCAAAAAGTGCGGCCGAGGAAGCCGGGGCATACGTGCTTAAGCCGGAGGCAAAGACAGCCGCCAAAGCGGCAACGACAAGCGATTTTTTGTGAGCTTTCATAGTGTTCTGGAACTCCGAAAAAGACAAATGAAACGCATCTGTCACAACAATCATACGATAGACGAAAAATATCACGGAAACTGTGTGTCAATTGCCTAATCTGTGCCCAAGCCGTTACATTTGTAACAAAGCCATAGGGAATTTTCACAAAAGAGCCTGCTTTTCGGGGTGAAGGTTGCTATTGTGGCTCTCGGAAACTGAGGGAAAGAAAAATGGGAAACTCAACGGAACACAACGCCGGCTTGCCGGTTGCCGCGCAGACTGACTCTCCGGAGACGGCCTTTAAAACGCCCGAAAAAAGCATTATTTTGGTCGCCAAGGTCGTTTACCTTTTGCATGGTCTTTCGATTCTTTTAGGCATCGTCACGGGGGCGAGCATCTTGGGTTCTTTTCTTTTCGGATGGCCCTCGATTGCCGCCGTTGTGCTCAATTACGCCCTGCGCAGCGAGGCTAAAGGAACGTATATCGAAAGCCACTTTGCCTGGCAGATTTATACGTTTTGGGCAGCGGCTCTTTGGGCGCTTCTTGTGGCGATTCTCGGCACGCTTTTGGCGTGGGCGCTGGTCGGATTTGCGGTTTGGGGCATCGGCTTTATGGTGATGGGCATTTGGGTCGGCTATCGCATTATTCGTGGCTGGATTCGCCTGACGGCCGGACGGGCTATGCCCACTGAGTAGATCAGGGCGTTACGCTTCCGGCTCAAAGCTAAGAAAGTGAGAGACGGCAGGCTTGACAAGGACCATCTCGCGCGTCCATTTGGTTTTTAGGCACTGCAAGAAGATTTGAGAGGCAAGCGTCAGATACGGGGCAAAGCGCGCTTCTTTTGCAGCAACCCAAAGGGTCTTTTCCGCTGTGGTCGCTCCTAGGCCGTGAATGGTCAATCCCTTAAGGCGATTGCGCACACACCAAAGATTCATCGGAGGGAGGATGGACCATCCTAGACCCGAGGCGACCGCCTGGGCCACGGCTTGCGTGTTTTCCAGAGCCAAGGACCTACCGACCGGAAGTTTTAACAGCCGAATGATGCGTTGCGATTTTTGCCAATCCAGAGAGTCGCGCTGGTAGGACACAAAGAGAAGCGTCAGATTCGGCAAAATCGCCGACAAAGGCATTTCGTCTTGCGACGCCACGCTTTTCGGCGTGACAAGGCAGTAGTGTTCCGAGCACAGCTTCTTGGCAAAGAGGCGTTCTTTTTCCGGCAAATCGGGAGCTACGGCAAGGTCGGTTTTTCCTTCGGCAAAGCGCTTTTGACCCGCAGGAATCAGACCGGTTTCGGCCGTAAAGCTTGTCACCTGCGGGATTAATGCGACTTCGATTTCGGCCCCGGCAAAGGCGCGTGCCACTTCGGAAATGACAAAGCGCAGGGAGTGGACTTTTTGTGTTTTAAGAGCCGAAAGGCTTTCGGTAAAAACTTGCGCCTCTGCTAAATAGCGCCTTGCAATCGCAACGGCGGTGTTAAGTGCATCGGGCGTGAGGAACGGTCAAAAAGCGTTACGCCCCAACTTTTTTCCAAGCGCTCGATGGTTTGCGTCACGGCCGAGCGCGATAAATTCATCGCCGTCGCAGCGTGGGAAAACGACGTTTCTGCAGCGGCCAGAAACGTTGCAACGGACGCAGGATCAATATGGGGCGGCACAGGCTTCATGCCGCATCCCGAATGCGAGAAACCACCTCGTCGGCGTGTTCGCAAATCCGGTTATCGATACGGGCTTTTTCGGCGTCGGAGGTAACGCCCGGGATGAACATCATCGCGTAGGAAGCCACGGGTTCAAGCCAGGTCATGGAGCAAAAAAGGGCCGTTTGCTCAAACTGCACGAGAAAGTCTTTCAGATAAAAGTGTTCGGCGCCTTTCGGGGTGTATTCGTCTTTGCTTCCCCCCGTTGTCACGGAAACGAGGAGTTTTTTCCCTTTTAAGGCATCGCCTTCGCTACCGTACGCAAAGCCGTATGCGAGAACGTCGTCAATCCATTGCTTCATTTTGGCGGGAGCCGAATACCAGTAAATCGGAAACTGCCAGACAATGACGTCTGCTTTTTTAAGCGCCTCCTGTTCGGCGGCAACATACGTTTTATCCTCGGTTACGGTATCGGCAACGGCGCGAATCTGAGCCTCGGGAAGCCGTTTGGCGAGTTCGGCAAGAATGCGCCCCGTTGACGAAGGCCCGTGCGGGTTCGGTTGTCCGTTGATAATCAACACGTTCGTCATACGTAAACCCCTGAAAAACACAAGAAAAGATACCGTATCGTAGCAGGAAAGGCCATTCTGGCAAGACCGGTTTTTGCAACAACGCTTAACGCCCGAGTTCTTCCTTTGTGAATCGGCTCGCATCGGTCGTTTTTAAAGACGAAAATACCGAGCGTTACCCGAGACAAGGACGTACCATGAATCCGCTTGCCGTAATTCTTCCGGACTTTTTGATTATCTTTTTGGGTCTTTTCCTTCGAGCGCGCTTGCGCTATGACGATGCGTTTTGGGATGCCGCCGAGCGGCTTGTCTTTAAGGTGCTTTTCCCTCCGCTTTTATTTTTGTCGGTTGCGCAAAGCCGGTTAACTCCGTCCTCGGCTGCGCTCTTTTTGTCGGTGGGCGTATCTTCCATGTTGCTTGCCGTTGTGGCCTCGGCATCGTTGCGACTTTTTATCAAAGACAATCCCGTAACGCACGCGTCTGTTTTTCAGTGCGGATTTCGCTTTAATACGTACATCGGGTTTTCCATTTGCCTGCAACTATTCGATCAAACAGGCTTTGCGCTTCTTGCGCTACTCATCGCTTTTTGGGTGCCAATCAGCAACACCATCGCCGTGAGCGTTCTGGCCTCGGCCGTTGCAAAAGCCGAAGGAGGCGCTGTCGGCAAGAAACACTCGGTTTTCAAAACCATCGTGACGAACCCCCTCATAATCGCCACGGTACTCGGGCTTGCGTGGAACGTTACGGGTTGGACTATTCCGACGGTCTTTCTTAAGCACTTAGGCAGTGCATCGCTTGCTATGGGGCTTCTTTGCATCGGAGCGGGCTTGCGCCTTCAGGCCTTTCGGGGGCGCGGAGCGTTGATTGTTGCCTCGACAATCGAGCGCCTGATGGTTGTTCCGGCGATTGCCTGGGGCATGGGCGCGGTGTTCGGTCTGTCATCCGTTCAAGCCGGCGTTCTCCTTCTTTTTGCCGCACTTCCGACGGCGCAATCTTGCTACGTGATGACGGCAACGATGCGCGGCGATGCCGCCTCGGTCGCCGGTGTCACAACAGCGCAGACCTTGGCTGCGATGGCAACGCTTCCTGTTTGGACGGCACTGATTCAGTCGCTTACCTAAAGCGCACGAAATCGTTCATCCGAAAGTCTGAAACCCTCATCCGTACGGATGGAAATCAGCAATTCCGTCAAATTGAGGCAGTAAAGTTCGCCCTCGGACAACAGGGGGCATCTTTCCTGCCTCTTTTTTATTCTCTTAAGACGCTTTTTTCTTAGGATAGTTATGAAACGTATTCTTTTTGCCGCAACAGCGGCGCTGGCTCTCGGCGCTCAGGTTTCTTACGCCGGTGGTTTTATGCTCATGGAACAGTCTGCGGCCGGTATCGGTCGCGCTAATGCCGGTGCCGGTGTTTTCGGCGACGATGCCTCCTCTGCGTGGTTCAATCCGGCCGGTATGACTCTGATGCAAGGCAAACACTTCCAGGCCGGTACGGCCCTCGGTGTCATCGATGCCAAGTACGAAAGCAAGCGAGGCGGCGCCAGTGACAATGCCTTTGACGGCATTGTTCCCGTTCCTTTCATGCACACGACACTGCAGTTAACCGATTCCCTTTGGGCCGGCTTGAGCATTGCAGTCCCCTTCGGGATGCAAACCAAGTACAAGGATTCGTTCGATGCGCGCGATCGCGGTATTTTTGCCAAGGTTCAGACCATTGACGTGAACCCGAGCCTAGCTTTTAAGGTTAACGATGCCTTCTCGGTCGGTGTCGGTGTTTCCGCGCAGTACGGCAGCATGGAACTGAGAAACGGAATTCGGGGTACGCAGGCGGCATCCAAGGTCAAGGGATCGGATGTAGCTTGGGGCGTGAATGCCGGCATTATGTTTACACCGCGCGAAGACATGCGTTTCGGTCTTGCCTGGCGCAGTAGCGTCAAGCACGATTTGGACGGGCATCTGTACACGCCGTTAGGGACAACGGATTCGACAGTGCCGTTTAAGACGCCGCAAACTGTGATTCTCTCGGGTGCGTGGGACATTAACCCGCAGTGGACGGTCGCCGGGACTTTCCGTTGGTCGGATTGGTCTGTCTTTAAGGAACTCCCGGTTAACACGAGATCGGGACGTAATCTTGCTACCACCAAAGAAAACTGGAAGGATTGCTACCTATTCTCCGTCGGCGCCGATTACCGCTACAGCGATGAATGGACGTTCCGCGCCGGTACGGCTTATGAAACGAGCACGATTCGTGAAGACAAGTACCGTATGACAACTGTTCCCGACAGTAGCCGCTTGTGGCTTTCTGTCGGCGCGACGTGGCACGCAAGTAAGCAGTTGCAGTGCGATGTCGGGTATCTGTTCTTGCATGCCATCGGAAGCTCTCCGATTACCGAGTCGGCAGAAAGCACGCAAGTCATCGGTGACTACAAGCGCACGAACGTGCACATGTTCGGCGTCCAGGCCATGTATAGCTTCTAATCGATTGCGTTGATTTTTTAGAGACGCTTAGCCGCAGTACTTGAACGAGGTACTGCGGTTTTTTCGTCTGCGGCAAGAAGATTTCGCTTTGAAATCCCTTGTGAGCCCCGGTAAGAGTCCGTAAAGTTAAAGTGAGGCGTCCGGAATGCGCCGCAACACAAAACGGGAGGAAGGACTATGAGCGAGAAAATCTTTCACTACATCCACCATGCCGCATTCTGGCTTGAAGCGGAGGGGAAACGAGCGCTTTTCGATCCGTTTTTAGACGGGAACCCCGAACACCTGAGGGCTCAGGATATCGATGCCGATTGGATTTTTGTCTCGCATGCGCACGCCGATCATCTCGGAAGTGCCTTTGAAATCGCGCAAAGAACCGGAGCGACGATTATTTCCACGGCAGAAATCTGCGGCCTTGCCGGTCAAGCCGGGTGCGCATCACATGCCATGCACATCGGCGGGACACACGAATTTGCGTTCGGAAAAGTGCGGATTGCGCCGGCGTTTCACGGAAGCGGCATTGCCGGAGGTCACGCCTGCGGCTTTATCGTGAACTTTTTCGGAATTCGGCTTTACTACGCAGGGGATACGGGACTGTTCGGAGACATGAAGTGGCTTCGCTCTGTTGAGCCCTTTGATGTGGCGGTTTTACCGATTGGCGACAACTATACGATGGGCCCGAAAGATGCGGCCATTGCGGCCGCCTGGCTCGGAGCTTCGGTTGTCATTCCGGTTCACTACAACACGTGGCCCGTGATTGCGCAGGCCCCGAAAGCTTTTGAAGAAGCCGTCGAAAAAGAGTTCGACATCCGGGTTCAAATTGTCGAACCCGGGAAGTCCGTTCACTTGTCTTGAT
>ENA-OZKY01000831-OZKY01000831.1-human-gut-metagenome-genome-assembly--contig:-NODE-831-length-10287-cov-6.617866_pt1 | contig 10287 bp, 10 predicted proteins | sample MGYA00244830_ERZ653773 | MGnify/ENA primary metagenome ERZ653773 (study PRJEB26926, sample SAMN06165206) | human gut metagenome | biome: ENVO:00009003; feature: ENVO:2100002; material: ENVO:00002003...
GAGATTAGCGAGTGTCTCGTGGGCTCGGAGATGTGTATAAGAGACAGCTCCTAAATAGGAGTATAATATAGGAGAACAAAAATTTAGTAGTAGGAGAAAAACAATGCGAAAATTCGATTATTCAAAATTTGAAAATTGCTTGTGGGATAACGAAATACTCCGCTATCTCACCCAGATACATGAACACAAGGGCAGACAAGAGCTTTTTTCCCGTCAGAAGCCCGTTGAATTAGAAAAACTTACCGAAGTTGCAAAGGTTCAGTCCGTGGAATCATCTAACCGTATCGAGGGTATCATAACAACAAGCACCCGTATCGGTCAGATTGTCAAGGAGAAAACCACACCGAAGAACCGTGATGAAAAGGAGATCGCAGGATACCGTGATGTTCTGAATACCATTCACGAAAGCCACGATTATATTTCCATCACAAGCAACATCATTCTTCAGCTTCACCGTGACCTGACTAAATACTCCGAATCAGGCTTAGGCGGTACTTATAAGATCACGCAGAATTATCTGAAGGAGACTCGCCCCGACGGTTCTGAATTTATCCGCTTCACACCTGTTCCGCCCTATGAAACTGCACCTTGTATTGAAGCGATATGCGAGAATTATAAACAGGCTACCCAATCCGAGAAGATTGATCCGCTTCTCCTTATTCCTGTTTTTATCCATGATTTTCTCTGTATCCACCCGTTCAATGACGGAAACGGCAGAATGAGCCGACTTCTGACATTACTGCTTTTGTACCGAAACGGCTATGAAGTCGGAAAGTATATCAGTATCGAGAAGCATATCGAAAAAACAAAAGGTGCATATTATGACGCTCTGGAAGAAGCATCAAAGGGCTGGCATGAGGAAACTGACGATCCTACGCCATTCATCAAATATATGCTGGGCGTTGTTCTTGCCTGCTATCGTGAATTTGAGGAACGGGTGCAGATAATAGGCGAATCTACCGCCATTGAGATCAAAGGCGGCAAGCCGAAAAGCGTTGCTGTTAAAAGCAAAGCCTATGACATCGTTAAAGCAGCGGTAGACACAAAAGTCGGAAAGTTCACCAAGAAAGAAATTGCGAATATCTGCCCAAGTATCAGTGAAAAGTCGGTTGAAGCTGCTCTCAGAAAGCTCGTCGATGAGCAATACATTGAACGTCACGGAACCGGAAAGAACAGCTTTTATGCTAAAGTTTCCTCCTAAAGAGTTCGGTTCTCCTAAAAACGCCGTGCTTTTAGGAGAAAGAATTTGTTAGGAGAATAATTAGGAGTATCGTATCCAACCTACCAAGCACATTTCCCATCATGGGGAGTGTGCTTTTATTCTTCTAACAACAGCCAGTAAAAATCTTCTTTTGTGAGATTGCAGTATGTCTTTCGGCTTTTTTCTTCTTTGCGGATATACCCTGCTTTGAGAAACGCATCACAAATTTGGTCAATTTTCGTTGAGCCAGCATCAATCACATAGATCAGATCGGTCTTATAAAACGCTCCGTGGCGGAGCATCCAAATCAGCAGCGTTTCGATTTCATAACGGGAAATGCCACGAATTTTAATACTGCTCAAAGGAGCGTACTTCCTGACAGGAGGCGGTACGACTTCTTTCTTGACACACTCTTTGTTTTCCTTCTGCGGCAAAGGCTTCTCTTTTTCATGAGGTTCGTCAGGAACTTCGCACTTTTCAGCAGGAACTTCTTCGCTGATAGTATACTCTTGACCAATATCATAAGGAGTCACGGCTCCACTTGCCGGCGCAAGACACCAGTCATCAGGCTCGTCCATATTATCGTAGAACCTGTAATCGTCCTCATCATCGTCGGAGCCGATGCCGTCATCGTCCTCGTCGCCATACTTCTCACGCATACGTTCATTTACCTCGCCATTGCACTCACCGAGCTTATATGCAGCGAAGGCGATACCGCCCACAACACCGAGCTTCGCTGAATACTCATAGAACTTGTAGACCGTCTGTATCCTGCCGGTCGGGTTCTCATTCGGCATCTTTACCACGACTTCAAGGTAGCCCCACTCTTTCAGATCATTGAGGGCGCTGTCGATAGCTGTCTCACCGTCAGGGCAGATTGCAATCAGCCCTGCCTTTGAGAAGTTCCACTCCGGCGGCAAGTCCATAACTCTGCCAAGCAGACCGATAGCAGGACAGCCGAGATTGGTAGACCGCACGAAGCAGTTGCTCAGAACGGCATATCCGCTGAATTTATGTATCTCGCAGACGGTATCGTCCACGGTTTTCTTTTTCCTGTTGCGCTTGTCCATTTCCGTTCCTCCTCAGCTCATCTGCCGTAAACAAATTCCATGTTGGGGATATACAGCTTATTTACCGCATAAACGCAGCCATACGGCTTATCCACTTTCAGGAGAAACTTTCTGCCGTTCAGCTCGGATACAGCCTTCTTGATCTCATCACGGGTAAACATTGACAGTTCATCGTGTTCAGCCAGTTCATCGACCGTGGAATAGTCCTTATCGACCTTGTTGAGCATGACGGTAAGAACCTGTTCACAGGCACTTTCCTCGAAATGATAGTCTATTCTCGGCAAGCTGATTTTCGTAGGATTAGGCATAGAAAGACCTCCTTGACATAATTCATCTGAAATAAAAAAATCGCTCCTCATTTCTGAGAAGCGATGTACGGTATTCAATTTTGGGCATAAAAATAGCGGACAGCGCTTCTGTTATGAAACACCGTCCGCTATTGTCCATTATTCAGTTTGCTTTGTCAACAGGCTTTCTACCGTTTTAGGGTTGTTTTCGGTATCTACCAAGTTTCTACCAACTTTTGTGCTGTTGGGTTTCTACCGAGTTTCTACCAAAAATCTTCTGATTTGCGATTTTTACGATTTCCCGTAATAGCGCGGTTTTTAACTTTTCTACCGCCAAAAGCCCCGATTTTTCGGTGATTTGGCATCACTTGACGATAAATGACGATAAGTGGCGATAAAGTGGTGATACTATAGCATATTTGTGAGGAAAGTTGTTAATAAAGTTAAAAAAGGGGGCAAAAAACTAAGCCTCCTTTCATCAGTATATATACTCAGAAATAGGAGTTTTTGTATTCTATTAATAATTGTAGCAACAGTTGATTTTTTTTCATTTTCCATATAATATAGTTGTATTATGTGAATGCAGTATAGCTATGAAGTGGTTCAAGAAAGAGGAAGGAGTGAGCACAGTGTGTACTTTAGTTGAAAACTACGCCAAGGAATATGCTGAGGAATATGCCAAGGAATATGCCAAGGCTCAGATGGTTAATGCAGCCAAGCTTTTAATCAAAAAGGATTTCTCGGACGAAGAGATTTCAACAATCACTCAACTTTCGATAGAGGAAATTAAAGCTTTGCATAATAGTTGATTCGATTGTTATTAAAATACATTTCATTTAAGGCAGGGACGTTATAAAACGTTCCTTTTTTAATGGCCTGACAGAATCAGATTGACAATATTGGCAAAAAGATTTATTATATAGACAAAATGACAATGGCGATAAGTATATTAAACTATGAAACGAGGAGTTATGGGGTTTAAATGGAGGAAATAGAGATGGAAAAAAATATCACACTGGAAGATGCAGTAAAAAGAATTAAGAAGCTGGAAAAAGAGAATGCAGAGCTTAAGGAAGAACTGGAATATTATAAAAATCGGAAAATGAGTGGCCGGCAGAAACATAATGCAAAATGGATGGCAATATACAATGATTTTGTTGTTGGATATGAGAATGGTATGACAATGGTGGAGATTGCAAAACGAAATCACGTCAGTGAACGGACGATTTACAGGTATAAAGCGTATTATGAAAAAATGAGGGAAGAGAAGAAAGACGAAGAATAAAACAAGTGACAAATTCCGCCGAAGAGGTTATAATAAAACGAGCTGGCGTCCTACGCCAAATAGATTACGGAGGAAAGAAAAATGACAAATTGGAAAAATCTTGATACTTTGGATTCTTACAAGGCACTCAAAGCTTGTAAGGGCAGTGTAGATCTCACAACTGTTATGGCTGGTGAGAGCGGTGCAGACCGTGCGAAGAATTACAGCGTACCGATGGCAGAGAAGCTTACTTACAACTTCGCTGCAAAGGAAGTGGATGACACAGTTTTGGAGAAGCTTGCAGCCCTTGCCAAGGAAGCAGAGCTTGTTGACAAGTTCCAGGAGCTTTATAATGGTGCCGTTATCAATACAGGAGAGAACCGTCTGGTTCTTCATCAGATGACACGCGGTCAGCTTGGCGAGCCAGTCAAGGCAGATGGCGTGGATAAGAGAACATTTTACGTAGAGCAGCAGAACCGTATTGCAGAGTTTGCAAATAAGGTACACAATGGCGAGATCACAAATGCAGCTGGCGAGAAGTTCACAACGGTTGTACAGATCGGTATCGGTGGTAGTGACCTTGGTCCTCGTGCAATGTATCTTGCACTTGAGAACTGGGCAAAGAAGAACGGCACATTCAAGATGGATGCGAAGTTCATCAGCAACGTAGATCCGGATGATGCGGCAGCAGTTCTTGCATCTACCGATGTAGCACATGCAATCTTCGTACTTGTATCAAAGTCTGGTACAACATTGGAGACGCTTACAAATGAGTCCTTCGTGAAGGACGCGCTTGCAAAGGCAGGTCTGGATGCTTCTAAGCATATGATTGCAGTTACAAGTGAGACATCTCCACTTGCAAAGAGCGATGATTACCTTGCAGCTTTCTTTATGGATGATTATATCGGTGGTCGTTATTCTTCTACATCAGCCGTTGGTGGTGCCGTACTTTCACTGGCATTTGGCCCGGATGTATTTGCACGTTTCTTAAATGGTGCAGCCGCAGAAGATGAGACAGCAAAGAATACAGATATTATGAAGAATCCGGCTATGCTTGATGCATTGATCGGTGTTTACGAACGTAACGTACTTGGTTACCCTGCAACAACTGTTCTTCCATACTCACAGGCACTGAGCCGTTTCCCTGCACATCTGCAGCAGCTTGATATGGAGTCCAATGGTAAGTCTGTAAACCGTTTTGGTGAGTCGGTTGATTACCCAACAGGTCCAGTGATCTTCGGTGAGCCGGGAACAAACGGACAGCATTCCTTCTATCAGTTATTGCATCAGGGAACTGACATTGTTCCATTGCAGTTTATTGCATTCAAGAACAGCCAGATCGGCACGGATGTAGAGATTCAGGGAAGCACAAGCCAGAAGAAGCTCTGCGCAAATGTTGCTGCACAGATCGTAGCATTTGCATGTGGTAAGAAGGATGAGAACAGCAACAAGAACTTCAAGGGTGGTCGTCCATCTTCTATCATTATCGGTGAGCAGCTTGATCCAGAGACACTTGGTGCACTGCTTGCACATTTCGAGAACAAGGTTATGTTCCAGGGATTCCTGTGGAACATCAACAGCTTCGATCAGGAAGGTGTTCAGCTTGGTAAGGTACTTGCAAAGAAGGTACTTGCACACGAGACAGATGGTGCGTTGAAGGTATTCAGTGATCTGCTTAACATCTAATCGATAATAGATTATAAAGGACATGAGACTTTTATTGTATTCCTACAATAAAAGTCTCTTTTGTCTACCTAAATCAAATTAAAGAAACACAGGGGAATAAGAATGGAAGTGAAAGAGAAAAATCCAAATAGAATAATCAAATTATGCGTTATTATAGGACTCCTATTGATTACCTTGGTAATGGGTGTGTATATGATAAATGTGGCATATCACAAAATCGACAATCCAAACAGTGTGGATGCGTATTTTATATTACACTGTATTGCATATGGATTGTTGTTTGTATTGTTGGCGTTTGTCAGCATTCAGGCGATGTTTGGCACAAAGTGTAAGACTTCCTTTGAGAAACTTTTTCTGCCAATGATTATTGTACTTGGATTTTTGTATTTGCTTATTATTCCGATTATGGTAGTTCCAGATGAGTATGTACACATATACACGGCATATGACATGTCGGATGTTATGATGGGAACGCACGATGCGGAAACTGTCATGATGCGGCAGGCGGATAACGAACATATGTATAATGCACGGGGAATTACAAAAGAAGATTACAATAGTCAATATGAGGGGCTGTTTCAGCGACCGGAAAAAACGAATCTGATAAAGACAGCACATGTTTCGACGCAGTCTCCGCGTTATCTGTATATTTTATCCGGACTTGGAATTACAATTGGACGGTTGTTAGGGGCGAGCACAACTATGTTGTATTTGCTTGGACGATTGATGAATCTGCTTGCTTTTATAGCGGCAGCTTATTATGCGATAAAACGGATTCCGTTTGGTAAAGGAATCGTTATGGTATGGGCGCTTTTGCCGATTACATTGCAACAGGTATGTTCTTTTTCCTATGATTCGCAGTTGTTTGCTTTATGTATTCTTGTAATAGCGACAACAATGTCAGCAGTTTACGGACAGGAAACAAATCGGAGATCGAAGCTTGTAAATAATATTGTTATGGTATTGAGCAGCTTATTATTGCTACCATGTAAAGGCTTTTCTCTGTTGCCATTGGTTGTATTGCCGCTGATGTTGATCCCTCGAATTCTGCAACAGCACAAAGATAAGGTGGATGCGGTCAAACAGAAAATTAAACCTTGGATGAAGGTGCTTATGATTGTCATTGCAGGTATATTTGTAGTGGCTTGTGTGATGGTTCTGGTTCTCGTGGTTCGGCGCTGGCTACAACCAGAAAATATTAACAGTACTTATATTGCATGGTCCGATTCCAAAGGGTATACAATGGGGTATTTCTTAAAAAATCCGATCCAATTTTTTGAAATATTACTCAATACGCTTTGGTATGAATCAGGAAAGCATATCCAGCAGATGTTGGGAAGCTATCTTGGATGGCTTGATATTGAAGTTCCACTGGTGTTTGTAATAGGATTTTTATTGTTGCTGTTATATGTTTCTATGCGGAAAGAAAACGAAGAACAGTTGATAACAGTGGGAGACCGGATTTGGATGCTTTTGGTGTTTGTCGGCGTCAGTGGGCTGGCAGTTGCAGCGATGCTTTTATATTGGACGCCATATCAATTTGTTGTGGTAGCGGGTGTACAGGGAAGATATTTCCTTCCGGCACTTGTGGTTGGTTTGCTTGCAGTTCGGACAAAACGGACATGTGTATCAGGAAATGCAGATCAATATGCTGCTATGTGGACGGTGTTTTTACAGATGTATGTGATAACAGCAATATTCCGGGCAGTGAACAACGTATAGTTCAATCTATGAGAGAAGAAGTAGGAGTATAAAAATATGGGTCAGATAAAAAGAGTGCTTTCTTTTTCAAAAAGAATGATGCGCTGTCTGGGTAAAGAAGGATGGCATGTATTTTGTTATAAGTTAAATCATCGTCTACACAAGAAAAATGAATATGACATGTGGATGCTGCAAAATGAACAGCAATATAAAGAGCCAGAACAGGAGTTGGAATATAAACCACTCATCTCGGTTGTTGTGCCAGTATATAATGTGGAACCACAGATGTTAACGGCATGCATTCAATCTGTGCAGAATCAGACATATGATAATTGGGAGTTGTGCCTTGTAGATGATTGTTCAACCGATGCGCGTGTCAGAGAGACTTTGCGGCAATTTGAAGGAGTGGAGCGCATTAAAATAAAATACCGCAGTGAGAATGGACATATATCCAGAACTACAAACGATGGAATTGCAATGGCAGAGGGCGAATTTGTTGCGCTTTTGGATTGTGATGATCTGTATGCAGAAAATGCACTGTATGAAATTGCGAAAAAGCTAAATGAAGATCATACACTGGATTTTATTTACAGCGATGAGGACAAATTATCTGAGGATGGGACAAAAAGAAGGAATCCGTTTTTTAAGCCGGATTGGTCTCCAGATACATTTATGTCTTTGATGTATACCTGCCATTTGGCGGTGTATCGCAAATCCTTGCTGGACGAAATGGGCGGTTTGCGTGTAGGCTTGGAAGGTTCGCAGGACTATGATCTTGTTTTGCGGGTGATGGAGAAGACGAATCGTATAGGGCATGTGCCAAAAATCCTTTATCATTGGCGGGAACGTGAAGAGTCTACGGCAAATGATATATCGGCAAAGCCATATATTATTGAAACGACAAAGAAGGCGAAGCTCGAAGCCCTGGAGCGAAGAGGCGTTAAAGGGCATCTGGAATATATTAAAGATATAGTGATGTTCCGCGTGGTTTATGAAGTTGTGGGAAATCCCAGAGTAAGCATTATTATTCCGTCTAAGGATAATTATGACATTTTAAAGCAATGTCTGACGTCCATCCGAAAGGAAACGAAATATCAAAATTATGAAATCATTGTTGTGGACAATGGCAGTGCAGAAGAAACACATGCGAAATATACACAAATGTGTAAAGAATTGGAGTGCAAATATCATTACGCGCCAATGGAGTTTAATTTTTCAAAGATGTGCAACATTGGGGCACATCTGGCAGATGGACAGTTCCTTCTGTTTTTAAATGACGATATTCGTGTTGAGGGAGCGGAATGGCTGGAACGGATGCTGGGACATGCACAGCAGCCACATACAGGTGCGGTTGGATGTAAATTAATTTACCCAAATACGAATTTGATACAGCATGTAGGTGTTGTCAGTTTTATGGTTGGACCAGGACATGCATTTCAACGGATTAACGACGATTTGAATTGTTATTGGGGACGAAATAAGCTGGAATATAATTACAGTGCGGTGACCGGTGCGTGTCTTATGATTGACCGGAATAAATATGATCAGGTGGGTGGTTTTTCGGAACAGTTACCAGTGGCATATAACGATATTGACTTATGTTTTAATTTAGTGGAAGCAGGATATTATAATGTTGTGCGAACAGATGTCCGTTTATACCATTATGAATCTGTCAGCCGTGGCTATGACGCTGTATCCCCAGAAAAAGCCGCCAGACAGCAACGGGAAATGAAAAAATTGTATGATCGTCATCCGGAATTTAAGGGGTATGATCCGTGTTATAACCCAAATCTGATTGGAAACAGTGATAACTTCTCGTTACGGCTGTTGAAAGTAAAGGAAATCGAAACGCCTGAGGAAACGCAACAGGTGCTTGTTGAAAAAGGAAGTCTGCAATACAAGGTGGAAGAGTTTACAGATGAAGCAGTCGTAAAAATCAGTGGTTGGGCCTTGAATCGAAAAACATTGCGTGCGGGAACGCTCAATATTGTTTTAACTGGACAGGACAAGCAACAGTACATTGTAAAATCAGAGCGACTGTACAGACCAGATGTCCGGGATGCGTTTGGTAAGCGAAGGTTAGCATTTGCTGGTTTTGAGGCTGCATTTATAAAGCAGAATCTACCTAAACAGCATTATGAGGTATCTCTTGTGCTGGATGGAGATGCCTGTATGGTTGGGAGTATTGTAGTTGCATAAAAGTTATGGAAAATACACTTGCATTTTAACGGAGTACATAACAATGGATTATTTAGAAATTGAAAAAGTTATTGGCCGCGAGATCTTGGATTCCAGAGGAAATCCAACTGTAGAGGCAGAGGTTTATCTGGCAGATGGAACAAAGGACAAGTCTAAGCTTGGTGCCGGAAATGCAATCCTGATCAAGCTGAATCAGATTGGATCTGTTTCTGAGACATTGGAAGCAATCAAGATGGCGCACAAGGCTGGATACACAGCAATCAGCTCACACAGATCTGGTGAGACGGCTGATACAACGATTGCAGACCTTGCAGTTGCACTTAATACATGCCAGATCAAGACAGGTGCACCTTCTCGTTCTGAGCGTGTTGCAAAGTACAACCAGCTGCTCCGTATTGAGGAAGAGCTTGGCGCAAGCGCTGTATATCCAGGAATGAAAGCATTTAATGTAAAGCAATAATAGAAATCTGCCGATATATAGAATAGAAGAAAGAAAAAAAGTCGTCGGACTGGGACCTGGATTCCCGGCTCGGCGGCTTTTCCGTTTTAAGAATTAAGATAATTAAAATACAACAACTAACAGCATCTTGAACTGTTCTGCACCATAGACGGCATGTGGATGCTTGGCTGGCATTACGATGGATTCACCTTCGTGCAGGATATATTCAACACCATCGATTGTGATTCTGCCGACACCATCTAAGCAGGTAACAAATGCATCGCCGCCGGACTCGTGTGTGCTGATCGCCTCGTCCTTGTCAAAGGCAAATAATGTGATAGATACGGCGTCATTCTGGGCGAGTGTCTTGCTGACAACCTGTCCCTCCTGATACTGTCTCTTATACACATCTCCGAGCCCACGAGACACTCGCTAATCTC
>ENA-OZKY01000844-OZKY01000844.1-human-gut-metagenome-genome-assembly--contig:-NODE-844-length-10206-cov-4.497389_pt1 | contig 10206 bp, 9 predicted proteins | sample MGYA00244830_ERZ653773 | MGnify/ENA primary metagenome ERZ653773 (study PRJEB26926, sample SAMN06165206) | human gut metagenome | biome: ENVO:00009003; feature: ENVO:2100002; material: ENVO:00002003...
CTACACCTATTAAGTCGTCGGCAGCGTCAGATGTGTATAAGAGACAGGTACTCATCATCACCGGCGTTGATTTTCACCCCCTTATCATGGGTTTTGTAAAAGGACAGCCCCGTCATGTCCGGACAATCCTTTTCCAACAGCACGTCGCGGATGTCCAATCCGTAGGCGAAACCGCGCCGGGTGCGGTAATCTGCATGCAGGGTTCCCAGGTAATCCGCGGAAGGCATGCCGTTGTCCGACCATTTTTTCCCCATCAGGAACCCGTATTCATTCAGGAGGTAAGGCCCCCAGATGGAGCGCATGCCGGGGATGGGAAGATAGCCAACTTCCGGATTAAGGGAATGGCTGAGGTAGGGGAAATAAAAGAAGGGAACGCCACCGTAATAAAGGGTCAGGTTCTTGAAAGAAAACCTGTCTTCCGGATACACTCGTATCCTGTCGGCGGAAATCCAGGTGAGAGGTTCGCTGATGTCTTCCGCCGTGACGGAGGCATTGCGGGCTTCCAGGTAAGTGTTGCCGGCGGCATCCTTCCGGGATTCAAACTTTCCGCTGCGCAGAATCAATCCCTCCATCTTCGCACGGATGGCATCCGTAAGAAGCACTTCGTTCTCCCAGTCAAACTCCGCGCTGTCGGCGCGTACCAGGCTGTTGGTTCTTGTCCTGCCGTCACTCTGGTAAATGGCCAGGTTCCCTTTCAGAAACACCTTGCCCTGGTCCATATCCGCCTGGGCATAATCCGCAAATACCTCCACCCCGGTATCCGTCACCATGTGGACATGCGGTCCTTCAAAAATAACCTTCCTGGATTCCTCCACCCTGATGGCGCCGTCATTGGTAATGGAAATATTGGAGGGAATCTGCGGCATGAGAGTGCCGGAAAGCAGATTGCCCGCCATTTTCCCTCCGGCATTTTCCTGCCCGGTTTCAGAGGAAGGGACGGGCGGCTGCTCCGCAGCCGTTTCTGCAAACAGGGAAGCCCCGGCAACCAGCGCCGCCGCACCCCATAGCTTTGCAATCGTCCCAATCATGGCTAGCCCACAGAACACTATGAGAAAGGGCAAAAGACAAGCCTAATGTCACATTTCTCCGCCAGTGGGGGCAGAAAATTTACCGGGTCAGCATGCCGTTGGCTATAATGCCCCAATCGGCGGCATTGCCGTCTCCGGCGTCATCCACGCGGATTTCCAGCTTCCTGCCGCCCTCTACCGCCGTCTTCACGGGAATGGAGTCCCCGTCCTTGAGCACAGGGGATTCCATAAGCTTCCTGCCGTCCAAATACACGCTGAATTTGACGCTGCCGCGGGAGCCGAAGGGCAGCCCCACATCAGCGCGGAACTCTTTCCAGCGCCCATCCAGGTCATAGGCAAAAACAGCCGGGGCATGAGCCAGAATGAAACGTTCCGGCCTTCCGATTGTCCGGAAGAAAGGCACGGGCCCCAAATCCGACGGGAACAGGACATCCCACAACGGAACGGCCCACCCCACCTGGGCTACGGAAGGCTTGCAGTCATTCAGGCTGATACTGGCGGTTGCCGCAGGAATCTGCGCCGGAACAACTTCCAGCGCGGGCTCCTGGCGCCCCAGAGCGCGCTTCCAGACAGGGAGCCATTCTTTCACTTCAGAACGGGAACCATGCCTGCGTTCCACTTCCGCCAGCGCCTTCCGGGCTTCTTCCGTGCGGCCCCGTATCCACAGATTCTGAACATCCCCGAAATAAACGATCTGGGCCAGAGAAGGGGCCTTGGCTCCCCGGGCATCCATCCACACGGGCAGAGTAATCATGCTGCGCGTGCTGTCGCAATTCAATACGGCCACCCGCATTTCTATAAAACCACCCTTATATCCCGGCCTGCAGATGGTGAGATCAAACTCTCCCTTTTCATCCAGAGAAGCGCCCACGGCATTGGAATCATAATCCGAACCTCCGGGCGGATCCAAATGGGCAACAATGCCATACGCGGGGCGCGTCAGATGAACCCTCCCTTTCAGCCGCAATCCGTCTTTAACGGGAATGGCCTCCAGCCGTTCAAAAGACCCCGGGACATACTTGCCGAGCATACGCCCGAAGGAGGCGTCTGCGGGAAGTTCCGTCTCCACCCCGTTGAACAGGGGAACACTGGCCAGTTTCAAAGCATCCGTCGGCGCCAAATAGGCACCCTTCCCTTCATGGCGCAGCTCGTCGCCGTAGGTGGAATTGCCATGGCCCATCAGGGAAGCTCCGGCGTCGGGGTAATTCCATCCGTCGCCCGTGTGGGGAAGGCCGAAGGAATGCCCCAATTCATGGGCCGTACCGCCTATGTAAATGGTGGCGTTCTTTCCCCTGGTCACCTTGAAACGGCCGCCCTGCATCATTTCCGTATCCAGAAAGCTGGCGGGATCCAGCCCTTCCTGGTCACAGGTCCACCCCGTGCCCTGGTGGCTGAAGCCGCCGCCGTAATAAGGACCCACGCCGTCCGGAAGCTGGCAAACGACCAGCACATGTTCCTTCTCAATATCAATCCCCTTGGAAGCCAGCACCTTCCTGGCGGCTTCCCGGGAGACGGGGCCGGAGCTCTGCACGCTCATCTCGCTCATGGGTTTATCCACATAGGCATCATGAATAACCAGCTTGCCCCGTTCATCCAAATCCAGCTGGAATGTGAGCGGAGGGAAACCGTTGGCCTGCATCTGGTCCGCATAATATGCCTGAATATTCTTCAGAATATGATCATACCGTTCCCGGTATCCTTCAAGGGCAGGCCTGTCCTTGAACGTTACGTAAACCACATGCAATTTTCTGGAAGACTTCGGTTTGCCCCGATGATAGGCGCTCAGCGTTTTCCAGGCGGCACGGGCATTGGCGGCATCCCTGGGATTAACCGTCCAGCTGACGGGCAGACGGGTAAACTCCGCTCCCTCCCTGTCCGAGGAGGCAGGAACAGATGCCCTGGAAGCTGACTCCTCATCCATCCCCATGGCAGGAACACTCCATATCCCGGACCCCAGGACCAGCAACAAGGCAAAAAAACGTTTCGACATAACATTCATGAACTAATATCAGGATATACGGGTAAACCGAAGGTGTTTTATCACCATATCATTCACCAGACGATTCATATTTTCGGAAAAGGAATCATACACCACTTCCACACGGCAGGGACCGGGCGTCATCACCGTTTCCACTGCCGTTGAATAAATAAAATACTCCCAGTTTCCGGAACGGGACGTATGGGGGAAAGCCAGCGTGCCTGCGCGCCTGCCGTTCAGGTACAGACTGCGCAGGGCGCAGGTATTCCCGTCTGAAACATCATAAGTGCCGTTAGCGAAAAAGGCGTCCACCCGGTACACTCCGGGCTTATCTATATTGACATTGTAACAAAGAGCGTCCGGGGATTCCGTGACGCGGGAAAACCAGACTTCATCCCCGCTCAAGCCGCAGGGGCGCGTCTCCATGCGGGAATCCGCAGAAGGATAATCATTGGGTTCATTAAGATAAGACTCCCTCCCATCCAGAGCGACTGCCATCACCTGGAAAGACACGTCCCCCCGGCCGGGTGCGGGGATATAATGGCAGTACTCCGTTTGAGACACAGGGATGCCATTCCGGTAAACACGGTAATAATCGGCTCCTTCCACAGACTCCCATGCAATACCATGGCGCGCCGCCTTCCACGCAGGAGACTCCAGGCTGCTGCCCATGCGGGTTAAATTCACCGCCCCTTCATCCTCTTCTCCGCCGTCCAGCTCCAATTTCACAAAAACGCGCCCCTTCATGCCCGGCAAAAGGACGGGAGGGGCCTCCTGCCCGTTGACCAGGCACCGCGCTATCCGGTGCCCGCAGCCCTGCAGAAACACATCTACCGTCATGCCGCGGTATTCCAGCCCGGACAACTCATGAACGCCTTCAAAAGACTTTGGAACGCAAGGACGGAATTCCAGAGAATCCGGAGACAGACGGATGCCGAACAATCCCTTGTAAAAACAGCCCAGCATGCCGGCAATACTCCAGAGCTGGCTATCCGAACTGAGCAGCAGCCTCTCATCCAGCCCCGTTTCCAGAAGGACATTTTCCTTGTTCGTGCCGCACAACAGGGCGGCACGGACCATGCAGGCGACCGCCAGCGCCAGGGCAGATTCATTCTCCACCGCCGCCGCGGCCTGCGCATAATAGCCCTCCAGGAAAGGCCACATGGCGCGGTTATGGTAGGCGGGCACGCTATCAGGCATCTGGGGATGGATGCAGGGAATGCCATAAACGCCATGAGGAAGGGAGGCAACCATCCCGGCGGCATGGGAACCGCCAGCCTGCCCCAGAAGGACGCAAAGCAGATTGCCCAGGGAATCCACCTTCTCCGACAGTACGGGATACCCGCGTCCGTACAGGTACTGCCCGTACAGGACATGTTCCGGAATCCTGAAAAAACGCTCAATAACCGCGGCCAGGGAAACGCTCTTCTCCTCCCACTCCCGGGCCTTCTCCTCCAGCCCCAGCTCCCGGAACATCCGCGCCAGAATCTTGCGGGCCTCCGCATGCAGGAGCATGGTGGACAGGCTGCAAGAATCCCCAATATCGGCAGAAGTCATCCACGCAGGGTAGCTCTGCTCCCTCCAGTCCAGCACGGACGATTCCCCCTTCATCAAGCCGCCCGTGGCCGCAAGCACCTGTTCATCCCTCATGCATGTCTTTTCCATCACTCGGCAGGAAAGGGACAGCCAGTCGGCATCCCCCGTCAGGCAGTAAACTTCCCACGCAGCCATCCCCCACACCACACGGTCGGAAGAAATGGGCCAGGAACCGCCCGTGCCGGTATCCTGCTCCACCTCCCCGTTCCGGACCCGTGCATTCAGACTGTTCATACAGGCACGGACATTCCACAACCCCAATCCCAGATGGGTGGAATAGGAAATATCCCGGGTCCACACAGTAGGCCAGTTGGCTCCCGTCCGGAACGTCCCTTCTTCATTAAGCAGGGCTCCAGCCTCATGCAACGCCAGGCCGTAAGCCTGATTAAGCACTTCAAAATTTCCCCGGTAATGCGGGGCGTTCCCGGCTTCCGGAAAGATGCGCCACTCGGAATAGCGGCCGTTTTTCATGGTTTTCACCTGACCGTCCGGCTGTACCTCCGCCCAATGCGCGGCATCCTGGCGCAAGGAATTTCCGGTCAGCGTAAAAGCCTCTCCCCTGTATAATATGCGGTCCTGATCCATAAACTAGCGGATGCTGCATCCATCGTTTTTTTTAACACGGAAGAAAACTTCTGTCCCGCAGAAAATGAGGTTTATGGAATCTTCAGGACATAAAAAACCGGGCTTCCCGAAAACGGGAAACCCGGCGCAAGAGCAAATCAACATTAATGCTTCAACAAAGAGGAAACAGCGTCACGTTCTTCCTTCAGTTCATTAACGGTAGCGTCAATTTTTTCACGGGAGAACGCATCAACCGGCAGCCCCTGCACGATTTCCCAGCCGCCATCCTTGGTGGTGCGGACCGGGAAGGAGCAGATAAGACCCTTTTCAATGCCGTAGGAACCGTCGGAACAAACGGCCACGGAATACCAGTCGCCTTCCGGAGTCTGGGTAGCCAGGCTGCGGACGGTATCCACGGCTGCGGAAGCGGCGGAAGCGGCGGAAGAAGCGCCGCGTGCCTTGATAATGGCGGCACCGCGCTGCTGCACGGTGGTAATGAAATCGCCCTTAAGCCATTCCGTATCCTTGATGACTTCCGTCACAGGCTTTCCGCCAATCCTGGCGTTGGTGAAATCAGGGTACTGGGTGGAGGAATGATTGCCCCAGATGGCCATGTTGGTCACTTCCGTCACATGGACGCCGGCCTTTTCCGCAAGCTGGCTCTTGGCACGGTTTTCATCCAGGCGAGTCATGGCAAAAAAGCGGTCGGAGGGAACGCCGCTCGCATTGTGCATGGCAATAAGGGCATTCGTATTGCAGGGGTTGCCGACCACCAGCACACGCACATCCTTGGCGGCGCTGCGGGCAATGGCCTGCCCCTGGCCGATGAACACCTTGCCATTGATATCCAGCAGGTCCTTGCGTTCCATACCGGCCTTGCGGGGAACGGAGCCTACCAGCAGGCACCAGTTGGCGCCGGCGAACGCTTCATCAGGATCGCTGGTCGGGACAATTTCATTAACCAGCGGGAACGCGGCGTCACGCAACTCCATCACCACCCCTTCCAGAGCATTCATGGCCGGGGGAATTTCCAGCAGGCGCAGGTTGATCGGCTGATCCGGCCCCAGCATGCTGCCGGAGGCAATACGGAACAGAAGGGAATAGGCAATTTGGCCGGCGGCTCCTGTAACGGTAACGGTGATAGGTGTTTTCATAACGTTCAAATTAAAATAAACAGATATTTTCCTGTCTGGTCACGGTTATACCACAAGGAAAGGAGGCGCTCAATCAGGAACTTTTTATTTTGACAGAAAAAATTCCCTATCCCATAATGCTCAGGGGTTGACTGCTCTTACTTTTCCATACAGTTAAGTTTTTACCAATATTTACGCTAACACTATGAATTTAACAATTATCGGCAGTGGTTACGTGGGGCTGACCACAGGCACCTGTTTTGCCGAAATGGGCCATCACGTCATTTGCGTGGATAATAATACGGAAAAAATACGTACTCTTCAATCCGGGGCCATCCCCATTTACGAGCCCAAGCTGGAAGAGCTCGTGAAAAAAAACGTAGCCGTGGGGCGGCTGGAATTTTCCCCTTCCATCGCCGCTTCCATCGCGGAAAGCGAAGTCATCTTCATCGCCGTGCCCACGCCGCCCAATACGGATGGTTCCGTGGACCTGACCTACATTGAAAAAGTGGCCAGGGAAATCGCCCAGGCGCTCCAACCAGAAATGGGATACAAGGTCATTGTGGACAAATCCACCGTACCCGTCAAAACCGGGGAAAAAGTCAGCCAGACCATCAAGCACTATGCGGGGCCGAATGTTCAGTTCGACATTGTCTCCAATCCAGAATTCCTGAGGGAAGGATGCGCCGTGGACGACCTGCTGCACCCCGACCGCATTGTCATTGGAGCCAACTCGGAACAGGCCATGAACGTCATCAAGCGCGTTTACCAGCCCATTCATGCCCCTATTCTGGAAACGGACGTCAACTCCGCGGAACTCATCAAGCACGCAGCCAACTCCTTCCTGGCTCTGAAAATTTCCTACATTAACGCTGTCGCCAAGGTCTGTGAAAAAACGGGCGCAGACGTGGAACTGGTGGCGGAAGGCATCGGCATGGACAAACGCATCTCACGCCACTTTCTCAACGCGGGGCTGGGCTACGGCGGGTCCTGCTTCCCGAAAGACGTCAAAGCCTTCATCAACATCAGCCGCACGCTGGGCATTCCCTTCACCCTGTTGGAGGAAGTGGAACACATCAATGATACCCAGCATATCCACTTCCTGGACAGAATTCGGGACCGCCTGTGGGTCCTCAAGGACAAAAAGATAGCCGTTTGGGGCCTTGCCTTCAAACAGAACACGGACGACGTCCGGGAATCCATCGCCCTGAAACTATGTGAAAAACTCTGCGGGGAAGGAGCCATTGTCACCGCTACGGACCCCAAAGCCATGCACACGGCGGCCCCCATTCTGAACCCTATGGGGGTCAAACTGGTGGAAGACATGTACGAATGCGCCCGGGATGCGGAAGTTCTGGTCATCGCCACGGAATGGAGCGAATATGCGAATGCGGATCTGCAGAAACTCGCCGGAGTCATGCGCAACCGCATCATCTTTGACGGAAGAAACATCCTCTCCCCGGCAAACCTCCGGGCCGTAGGATTTGAATACCACTCCGTGGGCAGACCCTCCGTTGAAGAAGCCTGATTGCCTCCGGGAACCGTCCCGGCTTCAAACGTCCCCATATGTAAAAGGCCTCCGGCACATTCAACGCACCGGAGGCCTTTGTCATGTATTCGCTAATCCTGTTGGCCGGTCAAAACTCAAATAGCAGCCCCGCACGCAAATAAAAACCGGGGTCATAATGGTATTTTTCCAAATCATGGCTTCCGTTGCTTGTCTTGATAGTGCCGGAATTCCCGAAGGAAAAACCGACATCCGCCACCAGCCTGGGGCGCACGCTGCCCCAGTGCCCCAACCCCACATCGGCGCCTATGCCGGCGACGCCGGAAATCCATGCAAACTGGCGGACGCGGCGATCATGGTGAATCGTCCATGTGCCGGACACCACGGAAACGAAGGGTCCCCACTTCAACCCATCGCTCACCTTGTTGATATAGGAAAGGCGGGCCCCTTCCAGCTGAAGCGTCCAATTGCGGGAAGCTTCCCATTTAAACTGGATAAGGGGCAGGAAAGGATAATCCCCAAGCTGCGGATAACAGCCGATGCCGATTCCATAGCTGAACCGGTCGTTCAAGGGGCCTGCCAGAAGAACATGGCCTCCCAAGAAAATATTATGGCTCGTCCATGTATCGAAATCCGTGGAAATCTGGGGCGTCACACCGAAAACCAGGCGCGTCTTCCCCGTGATGGCATAGGAGGCGTTCACATTCAGCCAAATCGTGTACAGCCGGTCCACATCCATCTCATCCGCTCCTTTTCCATTAAACCAGCTCAGACGCAAGGCCGCCGTAGAAGAAAAATTCCAGGAACCGCTGGACATCCTGCACAAATTCAAATCCGTCATCCAATTCTGGATATCCACGCTTCCGCGCCCGTTTCTGGAATCCATGGGGCCAAGCAATTCAAAATAGGACTGCGTGGGGAAAACAGGCTTGGAGGCGGATTCCCCCGCCGGAGCCGGAGCGCTGTCGTAGCCGCCGGAATAAGCCTCTGCATAAAAACCGGTATCGTATCCGTCAGAAGAATCGGAATCCGGATAAGGCTGGGTATTCGCCTGAGCGGTCAAAACAATGCCGGACGCAAAAAAGAGACTCGATAAGAATCGAAGGAGCATGACCGGAAAGTATACATACGCGCGCACGCGGTCAATCAAAAGATATACAAATGACTAATTAACCGCCTCCATTCCCAAACAGAACCGCAACCATAATCATCACGAGGACAAGAAGCAAGTACCACCGGGCAATCTTGCTGCCCCGGAAACACGCTCCCGCACAAACAAGAGAGGCGGCAAAACAAACCGCCGCGGCCAAAAGCATCACCTGCGCCAGCAAGGGAAAATCCAGCGCCCCCGCACCCGCCGCCAGAAGTGTTCCCGTTACATACCCGCCAAACGACCACCTCAACCCCGCCAGCCAGGAAACGGAAAATGTCTTTTGTCGGACGGGCCTCATCAAGCCACTCTGCAAGCCTTCTTCCTAATCTCAAGCAAAAAATCCAGCCTTCTCGGCAATATCTGCAAAGAGGGGGCTTCCCCAGACACTCGGCTCCCCTCAAAAAAAACAACATCTTCGCAAAACGGACTACAAAACACTCAATCCCGGTTAGAAAACTCTTCTTCCGGCAAAGTTGAATAAAAACGGGATAAATTACTTAATCCGGCATTCATCAATACTCGCGGGCTCCATGAAAAGAAAATATCTTGCCCCTTCCATAGACTTTCATTATATTACGGCAAAACCGGAAAAACAGGAAACGAACGTACTCCCTTCCCTGCCCCATTGGATCAAGCATCGCACGTCACAAACCACCAGCTGAAAAAAACTTGTCATGAAAATAAATTTTTTATGGACCGCATGTTTAATTGCCATAACCGGCTGTGATTCCCCCAAAAATCATCATTCTCGAATTGAGAGCGGCGAAACAAAAACAGAAAAACAGTTGGAGAATTTAAATTTTTACGGCACTTATGAAGGAATTCTTCCTGCTGCCGATTGTGAAGGAATCAGGACGGCGTTAACATTAAACAACGATAACACTTATGTGTTGAGAAGCGAATACATAGGAGAAAAAGACGCTATTTTCGAATCAAAAGGCTCTTATCATTTCATCAATGGCCGCCTGATGGAACTGGCCCAATCCTCTTCCAATGAAAAATCTTATTATAAAATACTCGATGGAAGCAAAGTAATGCTGTCAGACAAAGAAGGCACAGTCAATCAGGGCGTCCTGGCCGAATATTATATACTAAAAAAGAAATAAAACTATTTCTATCATCTATCATTTTCTCCATTCCGCCGCACCTCCCACCCCGCGGCGGTTTTCTTTACACCGTTTTTCAGCCCGGCACATTAACAAATCTTATTCATCCTGTCTCTTATACACATCTCCGAGCCCACGAGA
>ENA-OZKY01000846-OZKY01000846.1-human-gut-metagenome-genome-assembly--contig:-NODE-846-length-10203-cov-4.473886_pt1 | contig 10203 bp, 4 predicted proteins | sample MGYA00244830_ERZ653773 | MGnify/ENA primary metagenome ERZ653773 (study PRJEB26926, sample SAMN06165206) | human gut metagenome | biome: ENVO:00009003; feature: ENVO:2100002; material: ENVO:00002003...
CAGCGTCAGATGTGTATAAGAGACAGGCCTCATGGACAGCATCGAGCACATCGGGATTGCCGAGCCGCTGATCGTCCGCCCCCGCGAGAGTGGTGGCTATGAGATCATCTCCGGCCACCGGCGCGATTACTGTGCGAAGGCCGTGGGGCTGGATACCCGCCCCGTTATTGTCCGAAATTACAGCGACGAGGAAGCGGACATTTTGGTTGTGGATTACAACATCAACCGCGAGGACCTGCTGCCCAGCGAGAAAGCCAAAGCCTACAAACTGAAGCTGGATGCCATGAAACGGCAGGGCCAGCGGACAGATTTAACTTCTGGCCAACTTGGCCAGAAGTTAAAGGGACATAGTTCAATAGCCCTTTTAGCGGATCAGGTAGACGAAAGCCGCAAGCAAGTACAGCGATATGTGCGTCTAAATAAGCTGATCCCTCCGCTGTTGGACGCGGTGGATGCGGGAACGCTCAAGTTCGTTCCCGCGGCGAATTTTCTCTCTCACCTGTCCGAAAAAGAACAGACCTACCTCCTGCTGGTCATGGAGCGCGATGAGGTATCCCCGTCACTAGGGCAGGCCCAGCGGCTCAAGCAGCTCAGCGCCGAGGGCAAATTGGAAAACAACATCATCGACCTCATCATGCGGGAGGAAAAGCCGCTGGAACGCAAGGTCACGATCCGCAATGACCGTCTACAAAAATACTTTCCCTCCAGCTACACCCCAAAGCAGATGGAGGATGTCATCATCAAGCTGCTGGAGGGCTGGCACCGCAAGCGCCAGCAGGAACAGGCACGATGAGGAGGTGCAGCTATGCGACGAAATGAATTACCCGATGCCTGCTTTTCCATTCTGCCCTCCACAGGGCAGCTTATTATCATCAAAAAAGGCGAGAGTGGCTATTATCCCTCCGAATGGGATACTGGAAACCGCGAGAAAAACCGTGACATTGCCAGTAGTCACAACGAGAGCCGTGGTATTTCAGATATGCAGGAATCCGCTATGCTGGCCGGATCAATGTTTGGCTGGGATACGCCCGGCGCAAATCCGCAGTGGTACTTAGACAATGCAAAGTATGCGAATGCCAATATTCTACAAGGGCATGTCAAGGACCCTGTTATGAGCATTTATTACCCCATCAACGGTCTACTCCTGCGTTACGAAATCATGGGGAAGCAACAATCATATCTGCCTATGGACAAGCTGCCCAATGAGCTGATGGGAATGAATGCTCAATTTATCATGCAACCAGATTTGGTGTGTGGGAGGCCGGTTATACCAGTAAAAGTAACCTTTGCAAAAAACGGGAGCTGCACTGTGGAATTAGAGCGCGGCAGTTATGTTGCCGGACGGATCATCAACGCCGACTATCAAATTACGGCGCGTGTCCGTGTGGGTAATGCCGAGTTTGCCATAGGTGAATGTGATAAAGCCCCTGATCCGTTTGTGACATGGGTGCGCAATTGCAAAAATGATGGAGATGGCCCACCCAATTACTTTTGGGGACATTACAGAAGCTATCGTGCCGCCGCTATTGAAGATTTCTGTAAACGAGCAGGTGATGAATACAAAAAGCAACAAGATCACATGGCACAGCAAGAACAAAATCGCACCACGCCGAAAAAAGAAAGAGGTGAAGCACGATGACCGACCGTGAGCCGGTAGACGTCACAAAAGAACAGTTGACCGTTTTGTGCGTTAAGCCAGGGGAGAAACCCAAGCGAATTGAAATTGAAAGCGGCCTTGATGCGTTGCAGCGAGCGGTTGGAGGCTATATCGAAGCGGTATACCCGTATGAAGATCCTGTGGCGCTGATTGTAAATGAAGAAGGAAAATTGAACGGCTTGCCGTTGAACCGCGCGCTCCGGGATGAGGATAACGATATTTATGATATTGTGGCTGGGACTTTTCTGGTTGTTGGGCTTGGGGAATCTGAATTTGCATCCTTAACACCTACACTGATGGAGAAATACGAAAAATTATTTCACAGTCCCGAAGCCTTTCTTAATTTGAATGGGCATCTGACAGTTATTCCCATGCCGGAGCCGCAGGCCCGCAAATCTACAAAAGAGCGAGGTGAAGCACGATGAGTGACCGTGAGCCGGTAAACATCATGGGCGTTATCGCCTTTCCAAACCCCAACAAGGATGAGCGCGTGATCCGCTTCATCGACAGCGAATATCATACGCTTTTTACCATCAAGGACGGGGAAAGCATTGTCATCACCCGCTTTGACGGTGAAAAGATGGTTTTCCCTTGCAAGTACATTGACGATTGCCATGTCTGCATCGGTAATTCTGCCTATCACATCTGCGAGTTTGCCGAACGGATGGAGCAAAACGGCAATACCGTGATTCCGCTCCGTTCCTCTCTGCCGGAGCAGTGCTATGTGTTCGTGCAGACGGAAAACTGCGTCGGCATTGTCAAAAAGGGCGAAAGCGGATTTTACCGCACGGATATTCAGGGAGGCAAGCCCAGTGAAACAAACGCTCTTGTGAATGAGATGAATGAAAAGCTCGGCTTGTCGAAAGGTCAGGCAGAGGCAATGAAGGCAGGCTCAATGTTCGGTTGGGATACCCCTGCCGCCGATCCGAAAAGCTATGATAAAAACGGTATTCCCGTAAGACCGAAACAGAAAGACTATGAAAGATAGGAGGTGCATAACCGATGGCACGAAAGTACGACCTGATTTCCGAACTGTACCGCCGTACCGCACACGCTGTTGTTTCCGATGTTCAGAACTGGCAAGCCTTTTTGCGCTGCGCCTGCCGGAACTATCGTCTGCGCTTTGACGAGCAGCTTCTCATCTACGCTCAAAGACCGGACGCAACGGCGGTATTGGAAATCGAGCGCTGGAACGACAAATTTGGGCGTTGGGTAAACCGTGGCGCTAAGGGTATCGCCGTATTTGAGGACGCCGACCGGAGCAGGCAGCGCTTAACCCATTACTTCGATATTTCTGATACCCACGCAAGCCGCTATTCCCGCCCCGTCCCGATTTGGGATATGAAGCCGGAATATACGGACGATGTGATCGAATCCCTTGAAAATACCTTCGGCGAGCTGGAGAACAGGGAAAGCCTTGCGGACGCAGTTCTGAGCGCCGCTAAAAACGCCGTGGAAGATAATATCCCCGACTATTTGGGCGATCTGATGTATGCCGCAGATGACAGCTTCCTCTACGGTCTTTCGGAAGATATGATTACCGCTATGTATAAGAAGGCGGTAACAAACAGCGTGGCGTATATGATGATGACAAGGCTTGGGATAGATACCGAACGCTTCTTTGAACGGGAGGATTTTTCCGACATCACAAATTTCAATACGCCGGAAGCCTTGAACGCCCTCGGTATTGCGTCAAGCGATATTGCAGAGATGGGGCTTGGGGAAATCTCCCGTACTGTTTTTGCTCTTGAAAGGCAAAATCGCATCATTGCAGACAGAGAAAAACCCGATTACAATAAGGCTGAAAATAAAAGCGAAAGGAGCTTTGAAAATGAACGAGCTGACATACACAATGCAGGGCGATTACAATCTTCCCGACCTGACAATGCCCGAACAGCCGGAGGTAACTTTGGGAAGGTACGCTCAGATGAGGCGGAAATTTCTCAAAGAACACCACAAAATCCGGTACTACAATCTTCTGACGAGCTGCACCCTGACACAGCATTTAGCAGAATTAGAGCAGACAGCGATGAAGCTGGAAGAAACCCTGATGAAGCAGATGGCGGCGCAGGAGGGCTTGACCGAGAGCCTGAAAGCGGCGGATATGATGAAGTGGGTACAGGGAATGAACAATCTGAGGAACAGAGTGCAGGAGATCGTGAAAGCGGAGATCATCTTCGCTTAGATTATTACGACCGAAGCAACGAGGACAAGAGCCTGCCGTTTTTCGGCGGGGACGATACCATTCGTGAAATCCTCGGTACAACGCCCCACCTGAAAGCCTCGAAAGAGGAAATTCGTGCTTTCTATGAAAGCAATCCCGATAACGCCGCCCGTACCGAATATATCAAGGGTATTTTCAATAACGATTATACTGAACTGATTTTGAGCGACGGGCGGCGAGTCGGGTACAAAACTTGGCAGAATGTGCTTCAGCTTTGGGAGGGTAGCTATCTGTCCCGCACAAAGCAGAGCTTCTATGATTGGGGCGTAATCGCACAGCATTTTGAAGCAATGCGGCTGCTCGGCGAATTGCAGGATACGATGAAGCCGTTACCTTCCGTAGATGGACAACTGAACTTTTTGGATATGCAGGCAGAGGAAAAAACCTCTGCTTTTTCTTTTTCTCAGGAGATTATCGACGCTGTTCTCACCCGTGGGAGCGGCATATCTGAGGGAAAGTTCCGTATCTATGAGCAGTTTGAAAAAAGCTTGTCCACAAAGGAAAACGCCGATTTTCTGAAAGACGAATACGGTTGGGGCGGCGCTTATCCTGTTATTGTCGGCGCAGGCATTGACGAGCAGCACGACGGGAAAGGCATTTTGATCTCAAAAGGCATTGGGGACGATAAGCCGCATATCCGGCTGAATTGGAATCAGGTAGAGAAGCGGATTGCCGAACTGATACGCCTCGACCGTTATCTCAATCCAAAGGAAAAAGAGATTTACCCGCAGTGGCTTGAAAAGCAGGAGGAACGCCGAGCCGAACTTGCCGAAGAACAGAAAAACCGTGAAATCCTCTCCTCTGCTCCGCCCAAGCAGGAATCGGTGCAGGCGGCTGAAAGCGAGCCGCAGCAGGAGGCGCAGTATGCCTATCATCTCGGCGATACAGTGTATATGGGCGCTGACGAATATGAAATCCTTGCCTTTGATGATAAGCGTGTCGTTCTTCACGATATGCAGTATCCGTTGTTCCAAAAGGAATTGGAACGGGATGAGTTTGACCGCAGGGTACGGGAAAATCCGATGAACGACCACCTGAAGGAAACGAATCAAGTGGCGGTTACAGAGCAGCAGCCTCGTTTCAATTCTTTCGAGTTTGAAAAGCTCATTCCCCATAATATGCGTTTCAAGGAAACCGCTTTGGTAAACGGCAATGAGATGTATTGGGTAACGCAGGAGATTTTTACTGCCGGGGATTTAAGAAAGTTCCAGCAGGCTGTTCAGAGCTACGACGGGGATATTAAAAAGTTTTATGTTACACCCCGTGATCTAAGCCCGTCCTACTCTTTTGAGGAGGATATGGAAAACAAGGTTTTGGCAGTTATCACGCCCGACACTATCCTGCAAGACGATTATATTCAGGCTGTCCGAAGCGAAGGACTCGGCGATTACCTTCAGCCGGAGGAAAAAGCTGATTCGGCTGAAGCGCCTGCCTTTGACATTGGTATGGGGTATCTCGGAAACGGTCTTACCGTCTGGAACAGAGCCGTTGAGGAAAACGGCGATTACCAAACGATTGCTCATATCAGCAGCGAGGGCGAAATCCGCTACTATGTGGACGGACTGCCCGATGATGTAGTGTCAAGGATTGAGCAGGCGGCGGCACGGGAACAGCAAAAAGCGTTGTTTTCTGCCGCTTATAAAGTCGGAGACAGAGTGTATTTGGACGGAAAGCCTTTTGAAATCACACGGGTAGATGACTGGAATGTGGAGTTGATGGATCGCTCTGTGCAAAATCCGCAGCCCCGTTTGGAGCAAAAGGACAGCTTTATGCGGCTTGTTCAGCAGAATGAGCGCAGCAGCTTTACGGACGCTTACCGTGAGTACAGCGAAATTAAGAGTGCTAATCCCGACAGCCTTGTGCTGTATCAAATGGGCGATTTCTTTGAAGCCTACGGTGCGGACGCACAGACCGTAAGCGAAGCGATGGAGCTGAATCTTGCTTCCCGTTCTATCGGCGGCAATCAGCGGACACAGATGTGCGGCTTTCCGGCAAACCACTTGGAAACTTATGTCAATATGCTTCTTGACCGTGGCTTTGATGTAGTTGTTTCTTCCCTTGAAAACGGAGAGCGCAGCACCCGAAACATCGTATCGACCAATAAGGAAGATCCGGTGCAGTCGAAGCCGGTCGGCAGGATCGACTATCTGCACACGGACGGGACGGTGCGGGAAAGCGTTGAATACACCAGCCCCTATCAGTTGGAAAAGGATATAAAGGAAGAAAATTACTACGGCGTTCCTTTTACCGTCGTTTTCTATAAGGATAAAGACGGGAATACCATACCGCAAAATTTTATCAGCGAGCTTGATCCGCCGCCGCAGGGCATAGAAATCATTGATTCGCCCTACCTTGCAACCGACAGGGCAGATGAAATGCTCAGACAGGCGGAGCAGATTGCAGGAGAAAATACGCTCCCGCCCGACGAGAGATTTTTCGTCATTGAAACCGATGACGGTTATGCCATTTGGGACGATTTGACGGAAGCGATCTATATCGACGATGAGGGCGTCAGTGAGGAGTTTAAGAGCGAGTGGCAGGCAAACGACTACTTGGAACAGGTCAAGAAATCTGTTTCTGAAAAGGAAGCTGCCGAATGGCTTTATGTGGAACGGGCAAAGCAGAACACATCTGCTAAGCAGCCTGAGCAGAAAGAAGCCGAGCCATTTACGCCTGCTTTCAGCCAGCCGAAGCGCTCACGGGTACAGACCTTTGATCTGCACCCCGATATACCTATGTCCGAACGGCACACCTTTGACCTTGCTTCCCACGAAGTGCCGGAGGCTGGCAAAAAAGAACGCTTCCGCAGGAATATGGCGGCAATCAATGTGCTGAAGGAATGTGAGTTTGATAACCGCTTTGCAACGCCCGAAGAACAGGAAATCCTTTCGCAGTATGTCGGTTGGGGCGGTATTCCAGAAGCATTTGATGAAAACAATTCCTCGTGGGCGGACGAGTTTATCGAGCTTTACACTGCCCTTTCTCCCGACGAGTATGAAAGCGCAAGGGCAAGCACCCTGACCGCTTTCTATACCCCGCCCATTGTCATTTCCTCGATCTACAAGGCAATGGAGCAGATGGGATTTAAGGAGGGCAATATCTTAGAGCCTTCCTGCGGTATCGGCAACTTTATCGGTATGCTGCCCCATTCAATGCAGGACAGCAAAATCTACGGCGTGGAGATTGATAAGATTTCGGCGGGGATTGCACAGCAGCTTTATCAGAAAACCTCTATAGCAGCGCAGCCGTTTGAGGAAGCAAATATCCCTGACAGCTTTTTTGACGCCGTGATCGGCAATGTGCCGTTCGGCGATATTCGAGTGAATGACAGGAGGTATAACAAGCATAACTTTTTAATCCACGACTACTTTTTTGCGAAATCCTTAGACAAGCTCAGACCGGGCGGTGTGATGGCGCTTATCACAAGCAAAGGCACGATGGATAAAGAAAATCCAGCCGTGCGGAAGTATATCGCACAGAGAGCCGACCTGCTCGGCGCAATCCGCCTGCCTAATAACACCTTTAAGGGGAACGCAGGGACAGAGGTTGTTTCGGATATTTTGATATTACAGAAGCGGGACAGACTTATTGACCTTGAGCCGGAGTGGGTACACCTGAACACCGATGAAAACGGCGTGAAGATGAACGCCTACTTTGTCGATCATCCCGAAATGGTATTAGGCGAATGGAAAACCGTGTCCGGCAGATTTGGCGAAGAAGATACCGTTGTCCCTTATGAAAACGCCGACCTTGCCGAGCTTTTGGACGAAGCAATCTCTAATATCCACGCAGAGATTACGGATTACGAAGTGGACGAGGAACTGACCGAAGAAGATAACTCCATTCCCGCTGATCCCGAAGTCCGCAACTTTTCCTATACGGTTGCAGGCGATATAATCTATTACCGTGAAAATTCCCGAATGACGCCGGTGGAGTGTTCAGCTACGGCTGAAAACCGGATCAAGGGTATGATTGCTATAAGGGACAGTGTTCGCAGCCTGATTGAAATGCAGACCGCAGACTATCCCGATTATGAAGTCGAAAAGGAACAGCAGAAGCTCAATGCGCTTTATGATACCTTTTCCAAGAAGTACGGGCTGATCAATTCCCGTGCGAATGTGTCCGCTTTTTCGCAGGACAGCTCCTTTGCCCTGCTTTCCGCACTGGAGGTGCTGGACGAAAACGGGGAGCTGGAGCGCAAGGCGGATATGTTCACGAAGCGGACGATCAAGCCCCATACACCCGTTACCTCGGTTGATACCGCCAGTGAAGCGCTTGCCGTATCTATGGGCGAAAAAGCCTATGTGGATATGGAATATATGTGTTCCCTTACGGGCAAGACCGAGCAGGAAATCTACGAGGAATTAAAGGGCGTTATCTTCCTAAACCCGATGTACGGCTACGGAAACAGCACCGAGCGAAAGTACCTGATGGCGGACGAATATCTTTCCGGCAATGTGAGAGAAAAGCTCGCTTGGGCGAAAAAATCCGCAGAAGTCTACCCCGAAGATTACAAAATCAATGTAGAGGCGCTCGAAAAGGTACAGCCGAAAGACCTGACTGCCAGCGAGATTTTCGTACAGCTCGGCACGACTTGGCTGCCTGAAGAAATCGCACAGCAGTTTATGTATGAGTTTTTGGATACGCCCGTTTATGCGAGATGGAATATCAAAGTCCACTACTCAAAGCTGACGGGCGAATGGAATATGGAAGGAAAATCCTATGACCGTGGAAACCTGAAAGCCTACAACACCTACGGCACAAAGCGGGTAAACGCCTACAAGATTATCGAAGATACGCTCAATATGAAAGATGTGCGTGTCTTTGACTATATGGAAGATGATGAGGGCAAAAAGAAAGCTGTACTCAATAAAAAGGAAACCGCTATCGCCCAGTCGAAGCAGGAGCTTATCAAGCAGGGCTTTCAGGATTGGGTATGGCGTGATCCCGCAAGACGGGAAAAGCTGGTACGGCTGTATAACGACAAGTTCAACAGTATCCGTCCCCGTGAGTATGACGGAAGCCATATCATTTTCAGTGGTATGAATCCCGAAATTGAGCTTCGGGAACATCAGAAAAATGCGGTCGCCCATATCCTTTACGGCGGCAATACACTCTTAGCACACGCCGTGGGTGCAGGCAAGACCTTTGAAATGACTGCCGCTGCAATGGAATCCAAGCGGCTCGGACTTTGCAATAAATCTCTCTTTGTTGTCCCCAACCACTTAACAGAGCAGTGGGCGGCGGAGTTCTTGCAGCTCTATCCAGCGGCGAATATCTTGGTCGCTACGAAGAAAGACTTTGAGATGAAAAACCGCAAACGCTTCTGCGGTCGTATTGCGACGGGAGATTACGACGCCGTGATTATTGGTCATTCGCAATTTGAAAAAATCCCGATAAGCATTGAACGGCAGAGGGCTGTTTTACAGCAGCAGCTTGACGATATTATTGAAGGGATTGCGGATATAAAGCGAAACCGTGGCGACCGTTTTTCGGTCAAGCAGCTTGAAAAGACGAAAAAATCCCTGCAAACGAAGCTGGAAAAATTAAACGATCAATCAAGAAAGGATGATGTCGTAACCTTTGAAGAACTCGGTATAGACAGGCTTTTCATAGATGAAAGTCATTATTACAAGAATCTGTATCTTTACACCAAAATGAGGAATGTGGGCGGTATCGCTCAGACGGAAGCGCAGAAATCTTCCGACCTTTTTATGAAGTGCCGCTATCTTGATGAGATTACCGGAGGGCGTGGCGTTGTGTTTGCGACGGGTACGCCGATCTCAAACAGTATGGTAGAACTTTATACTATACAACGGTATTTGCAGTACCGAACGCTTCAAGACCACGATTTGCAGCACTTTGACGCTTGGGCGTCGATGTTCGGCGAGACGGTCACGGCAGTCGAGCTTACGCCCGAAGGAACAGGATACAGAGCGAAAACACGCTTTGCGAAATTCAATAATCTGCCCGAACTGATGGCAATGTTCAAACAGGTTGCGGACATCAAAACGGCGGATATGCTCAATCTTCCCGTACCGGAGGTAGAGTATCACAACATTGCCGTGAAACCGTCTCAGGTGCAAAAAGAAATGGTCGCCTCTCTCGGTGAACGAGCCGAAAAGATAAGGGGCGGCAATGTGGATTCCAGCGTGGATAATATGCTGAAAGTTACAAACGACGGGCGGAAGCTCGCCCTTGACCAGCGAATGATGAATCCAATGCTGCCCGATGAAGAAGGCAGTAAAGTCAACGCCTGCGTGAACGAGGTGTTCCGTATATGGGAGGAAAACAGCGATAAAAGGCTGACGCAGCTTCTATT
>ENA-OZKY01000869-OZKY01000869.1-human-gut-metagenome-genome-assembly--contig:-NODE-869-length-10122-cov-8.186153_pt1 | contig 10122 bp, 10 predicted proteins | sample MGYA00244830_ERZ653773 | MGnify/ENA primary metagenome ERZ653773 (study PRJEB26926, sample SAMN06165206) | human gut metagenome | biome: ENVO:00009003; feature: ENVO:2100002; material: ENVO:00002003...
GCCGCTAGCGTTCATCCTGAGCCAGGATCAAACTCTCCATTGTATAAAATGTTTTTGTTAAATCTTAGCTCCAATCTCAAAGGTATTGTTTGAAATCACTCTCGTATGAGAGTGGATAAAAACTTGCTGCTCAATATCTTCAAAGAACGTTGTTCTATATATTTCTATTTAGAACGATTCTGTTTTTCATCGGATCGCCTCTTTCGAGTCTCTCCTTCTCTCCTCTCATTTTTCAGTCGGAAAGTGAGTGCAAAGATAAAGCACTTTTTTCAAACTTCCAAATTTTTCGAGAAGAAAATTTCAAAAAAACTTTTTCAGAACTTGTCGCTGTGAGTTGTGTTTCTCTCTCAAAGCGGTTGCAAAGATAAGGGCATTTGCTCTAATTATCCAAATATTTTTCACTCTTTTTTCACACTATTTTCGCCGAATCGTCACACTTGACTAAACATCAACATATTACATCGAAAACTTTTTCAGGTGCAAAACCTGCCTCCACTCCATCCAGCCCGAAAATAGATGGAAAACACACGTTCGAGCAAAATAAGAACACAAGGTCGGGAAAGACAAATCCGCTCGAAATCCCCGACAACAATCCCCGCCATTTCACTCCTCAAGGAATAAATAAACACAAAAATTCTGGCTTTACCACTCCTTCAGAAATATTTCCGACAAAGTTTTTCCAGCTTTTCTCACCCCCAATGCTGTTGTTCCTGCCGTTCAATATAAATATCATCACAAACGGCAGCTACAAAATTCGGTGGTTTCTCCCAATAATTTTCGATTCATTCTTCCCGTTTGTACGCAGGCACACCGGTTATTCCACCAAATTCAGCAAAAAAATATGGACAACAACCACAAAAACTCACTACGCAAACGAAAATTAACCAAATACCTCCACAGCAATACCTGATTTATATCTCGACATACCGCCCTTCCTTCACCCTGAAGCTGCCCGACATCCTCCCTTCCGAAAGAGATTTAGCTTGCCCAAACTATAAGTTGCCGCCAAAATCAGCGACAAAACAGTCGTGACAGCTAAAAATATATAACTGTCCAACGATAAATACTCTGAAAATTACTCTTATCTCGAAAGGCAATAGAAGGAGATTCGACAATCCTTACATGCAAGTTGGCAAGTTGCCTCACTCTACTCCATCTTTCGCTATCTTCGGAAGAACAAGCTACGGTTGTATGCTCAAATAAATTTGGCTCGCCCCCGCTTTTCACTATCTTTGCAGAAGATAGGATGTGACTCGGCAATCTTTGCGTGCATGCCCGCACGACTGCACCCTCTCTTTTTACTGCCTTTGACTGCGCGATCACCCTTAACTTATAATGTTCCGATGAAAACGCTTATATATATTATAGGTATATTTTTCCTGCTGACCTCCTGCTATCAGCAGGAATTTCACCCGGAATCGGGAGATTTGATCTTCCAGGTCGGGATCGCCGGCGGAATGACGGAAGCCATCGCCGATGCGACAGGCGGGGAGTCCGATCTTTCGTTCACCCATGTAGGAATCATCACGGTCGAACCGGACGGTATTTATGTGCTGGAAGCAAAGTCCGAGCCTGGGGTGACGATGACTCCGCTGCAAAAATTCCTCGATTCGTCCGCTACAATCGAAGGCCGTCCGGCTGCAGCGATAGCCCGCATAACTCTTCCCGAACGCAGGGAGCTGGCGACCCGGGCGATCGGCGAAGCCAAAAAGTATCTGGGCCAACCCTACGACGACTCCTTTCTACCCCATAACGGCAAAATGTATTGCAGCGAACTGGTTTGGGAATGTTATTTGACCGGCCCCAAAAGCGAACATCTTTTCACAGCCCGGCCGATGAATTTCCGCACGGCCGACGGTCGGTTGCCGCAATTCTGGATCGACCATTTCGCAGCAATGGACGAACCGATACCGGAAGGGGTCCCGGGCACGAATCCCCAAGACATGTCCCGGGAAAAATTTCTGAAGATCGTATATCGATATTGGCAATAACCCGAAAACCCGATAAAAACTGAGATCTCCGACACGTCGATCTCCACAACCGAATTCTCCGGACCGTCATCGCACCCAAAAGCCAGCATCCCAAAAATTACAGAATAAGAATTATGAGGTTCCGGCCCAATATAGGTAAAATAGCTGAAGCAGAAAACGTCCGTCTTATAACGACCGACCGCTACCACGACAAACAGCCCTGCAAAATGGACTGAAATGCCGACCCTACCTCTCCTTAAACCAATCGTTATGTATCTTATTCCTGATGATTTCAGTCCGGAACGGCTGAAGGGAAAAACCATCGAACAGGTCTGTTATTCGATCAATCAAATCGGATTGTTCTGGGAAAATGGAAATATTCAGATTATGGGATCGTTTTCATTCTCCCGCAACGGGAGAACCCATGTGTACGAAGAGATTTATCCCGTCACCGAAGATCCGGGATTATTATGTCTGTTGCAGCAACAAATAACAGATGCGAACATTTCCAGTGCAAGAGATTCTTTGTCGTTATATTTCAGCAACCAATCGGTACTGGTTCTTCACTCCAATCCCCATTTTGAATCATTCATTATAGACGATCGAATCATCGTATGAAGCGGGCGCAGCAAGTAAACAACTGAAAAAGAACAGATGGGGAAAATTACATTTCCTCGCCCTGCTCTCCTGAAAAACCATGAATTTTCGCGCTGTTTCAGAACAAACAAAAACTCATTACGACAGCCTCCTTACCGAAGGAATTACCTGCAAAACCATACCTCGGAATCAGGCGCGGAATTTCTGCGGGGGGGGGCAATTTTGCGCCCGAATCGTTCCGTCGTTGAGAAACGCGACGTAATCGAAATCGTCGAGATAACGCCGTCCCGACAGACCGTTATAATCCAAGATCCGGCCCGGCACGAAAGAATCCAACGAACGCATCTTGAAAATCGACGGGCTTTGCAACGGCAATGTTTCGTAGGCCAGGATCACTTTGCGCGGTATCGGCAGCCGTTCGAAACGCTCCAAAAGGCCCTCATCGAGCTTCGCCGCCTGCATGACTACGCACAGGTTGTCGAAATCAAGACGACCGCTGCGCTCGAGCCATTTTTCCCGGGCCTCTTCGAAAGAGCGGTAATGCAGAAAATGGATCTTTATATCGGGCAGCGTGCCGTTTCCTTTCAGCATACCGACGGGATAGCGACGCGCCCCCTCGTACGCATAGGGACATTCGCACAGTTCCGCCTGCGAATAATAGCGCAAATCCGCCACATAGTCGATAAAATCCCCGCAGGATTCGAAGAACAGATTGACCGTCGGGGAATTGAAACGCAGCCGCAGGTCGTGCGCCATAACACCGCCCACACAATCCAGCGAAAGGATCGACGGGGCGAGATTGGTCAATCGCCGCACCAGCCGTTTGCGGTAAAACGAATGCCTCACCGCGATTATCTTTTTACGCCACCAGGTTGTTATACCCGTTAAAAACCCCCGAGAGTTTCGTCCCATATATATACAAAATTATTACGCGATTCTTTCTACTATTATGTCCGTGTTTTCCCGCAACAGAGCCAACAATTGATTGTTGTCACTGCCGGGTTTGGCCTTGACCACCATCGTAACCCGGTAGGTTATTCCATCGCCGCCCACGACCTGCGGCACGACTTCGTACGACACGACCATATAACCGTCCGTCCGTATCCGGTCCAGCGTGTCCGCTACACCGGTCCGGTCCGATGCCCGAAAATACGACCACCATCCGGCGCGATCCGAGCGAACGGAAAACCAAACTCAACCCCTCCAGCGCGACGAGCGTCAGGATCGTTGCGGCAAGAGCCAGCCACGACATTCCGGCGCCTGCGGTCAAACCGATACCGGCCGTAGCCCACAGACTCGCAGCCGTCGTCAGTCCCCGCACGATCTGGTGGTTGAAGATGATCGTACCGGCCCCGATGAAACCGATACCGCTCACCACCTGCGCCGCGATACGGCTCGGATCGAGCGACACGCCGTCATGCGTCAAAATCTCCGAAAAGCCGTACTGCGAAACGATCATCATGAGCGCACTCCCCAACGAAACGAGAAAATGGGTTCTGAAACCCGCCTCTTTCTCCCGGTACTCCCGGTCCAGACCGATTATCGTTCCGAATAGCGCAGCCAGTACCAGGCGCCAGACAAAATCCCATATCATCGTATTTTCCATCCCCGTCATCGTTCAATTTCGATAGGCAACTATTCATCCCTGTACCACGACCGCTTTCCTGCCGATTTCGGCGATCGGTCACAACTCTGCGGCCGTTTTTCAATACGGCCCCACCACACCTCACCTCACAAGGGAGTTCGAAGAAAAGTCGAAATATCGGTAGGTTTCGAACCTGTGCCGATCGGTACATCAAAATATATTATTAAGTTGCAAATATACGAAATTTGAATCCGCAGCCAAGAAAAAAGACCGGCAAAATCCTCGTCGTCACCGCCAGGCATACGAAAATATCTGCCAGAATACCCCCCTGCACACGGGTTCTCCCGCCGATAAAACCGGGAACGAATACCTTCCAGGCGGCACACGATACGGACCGGCATATATCCGATGCCCTTCGCCGGCAACCCCACAGATCCCCGGGATATTCGTACGGCTCCTCCCCTTCTTCTTATGAATCCCGATTTTTACCCATAACGCCATACAGATAACTTTTTCGCCCCGGCAGAATGACAGAATAAAAAACTTTTCGTATCTTTGTGGGCTATGTATAACTAAACTAACTATTACCGACATGCCTAAAATGAAAACCAATGCCGCTGCAAAGAAGCGTTTTTCTTTCACCGGCACAGGAAAGATCAAGCGCAAACACGCTTATCACAGTCACATCCTGACCAAAAAATCGACTAAACAAAAGCGTAACCTGTGCTATTCGGGCACCGTTTCCGCTGCCGATGAGGCAAAGATCAAGAATCTGCTGGTGAAATAATTCATCGGGCCGGATTCGCAATTTTATTAATCAAGGGACAAATCAGCCCCGAAGAACGTGAGAGAATCACGTCGCTGACAGTCCGTCAAAAACTTATTTACTATGCCACGTTCAGTCAACGCTGTTGCGTCACGCGCAAGGAGAAAAAAAGTTTTGAAACTTGCCAAGGGTAACTTTGGTTCAAGGGGAAACGTATGGACCGTAGCCAAAAACACGGTCGAGAAGGGTTTGCAGTATGCTTACGCACACCGCCAGCTCAAGAAGAGAACATTCCGCAGCCTGTGGATCATGCGTATCAATGCAGCCGTCCGCGCGCAGGGAATGACCTATTCGCAATTTATCGGCAAACTCAACGCCAAGGGCATCGTCCTCAACCGCAAGGTTCTGGCCGATCTGGCAATGAACGAGCCGAAGGCATTCGAAGCAATAGTTAATGCAGTAAAATAGCAGGCGCCGTCCGTCGGCATCGATGCCGACGTTACGAAGGCCATGCAGTTGTCGAAATCCGCGGAGCGATCCGGGACTTCTCCGACCGCAAATCAGGCGGGTAACGATCGAAAGACCGTTCCCGCCTGAATCTTTATCCCCCTTCCTGCTCCGGATTCGTTTCCAATTCGGACGACCGCAGCGGAGCGATAACGATAGCCGGAAAAATACCAATGAAATCGCTTCCCGGACATAACTGTCTTCACCGAGCCCCCCGACAGAAACGTTTTTTCAGCCGGAGATAGCACCGACCGCCCTAAAGTTTTCAGACCGCAGCCTATGGTGGCTGCGGTCTGAAAATGACTTATGGAAAAATGGGCGAAAAGTTACGTCTAATCCACCGACGATGCTTTCGTCTTCGCCTCTTTGGGTTGAAAATCGATCTGATAGAATTTGAATTCGGGCTTAGTGATAGCGCCCGTCGCAGCGTCGATACCCCAGCCGAGAACATCGAGCAGATTTATAACCGATACGGCGTTAAAGTTTTTGTTTATAATGATCGGGGAGGCCGTATAGTTCGGTGATTCGATCTTTACGACTGTTTCGTCGAAACCTCTTCGTATTTTTGTCGTATAGGGAAAAGTGACATTGGTGTGTTTAAGCCCATCGATTGTCAGAGTAGCCTCTTCGGAAATCTCTCCGTCAAAAGTAACTTTGGCTTTCGAACCACAGAAAATAGAGGCACAAGAACTCATCAACAACCCGACGCAAATCAATGTAATAAACGGTTTCATTGTTTAGCATAAATAATTCCGTGTCCCCTCGGCATGGTTTATTTACAGGTTGAAATAGAAATATAAAAAAGCGTGGGACAGAACTTATTATTTGCTTCTGAGGTCTTCGACTACCTGTACGTCAAATAAATGAGTAAAGCCCACGCTGGTGCGTGAGCGTTCACACTTTACTCTTGACGTACTTTTGAAATTGTCGAAGTTTCAGAAGCAAGAAATAAAGCTAACGCTTTTATATGTATGTACCGACACTTTTCGTGCGTGAACGGTACGGGAAATCAAAAAAGCTATTATCGTTATCTATTCATAGGCAAATGATATTAAAAATTTCACTGTTACAAATATAATAAAATTTCTTAAAAATAGCTTTAAGCCAAAAGCATAACACCACAATTTTCAGCAGATCAACCTCCGAACGATACAGATCATATTATCTGCAAAGAGAAGCAAAAGAGCTTAAACAAGTTTGGCTTATCTCTTACCCTTCATTATCTTTGCTCCAGATAGGATGCGCCTCGGAAAAACTATGGGCAAGTTCTCGATTTCTCGCGGTTTTTACTATATTTGTTCTATTAAGACTAATTACTATGGAATCACTCAAGGAACTCTATAAAATCGGTACCGGACCCTCGAGCAGTCATACGATGGGTCCCAAGAAGGCAGCCGAAGCATTCGTCAAACGGGCTTCCGATGCCGACCGGTACAAGGTAACGCTGTACGGATCGCTGGCAGCTACCGGCAAAGGGCACATGACCGACGTGGCGATCCTCTCCGTGCTGGAGCCCGTGGCTCCAACCGAAATCGTCTGGCGTCCCGACATCTCCCTGCCGTTCCACCCCAACGGCATGCGTTTCGAAGCCTTCAAAGCGGGAAAACCCGTGGACGAATGGGTGATTTACAGCGTCGGCGGGGGCGCTCTGGCCAACGAGGAAACCGCCAAGAATCCTCCTGCCAACATCTATCCCATGACCCATATTTCCGAGATTCTGGAGTGGTGCAACCGCGAGGGGCAAACCTTCTGGGAGTATGTCGAAGAGTGCGAAGGCCCCGGAATCTGGGATTATCTCGATGAGATTTGGACCGCCATGTGCGAAACCATCGTGCGGGGGCTGACTGCCGAAGGAGTCCTTCCGGGCGGACTCAAAGTTTCCCGCAAGGCCAGCACCTACCTGGTCAAGGCCGAGAGTTACACCGACACGCTGCGCTCCCGCGCCAAGCTCTATGCCTACGCCCTCGCCACGGCCGAAGAGAACGCTTCGGGCGGCACCGTCGTCACGGCTCCGACCTGCGGATCGAGCGCCGTCATGCCTGCGGTACTCTATCATCTGGTGAACACGCGCAACTTCTCGCGTCTGCGCATCCTGCGTGCCCTGGCTACGGGCGGACTGTTCGGCAACGTCGCCAAAACCAACTCGTCGATCTCCGGCGCCGAAGTCGGCTGCCAGGGCGAAGTGGGCGTCGCCTGCGCCATGGCTGCCGCCGCAGCCTGCCAGCTTTTCGGCGGCACTCCCTCGCAGATCGAGTATGCGGCGGAAATGGGCCTCGAACACCACTTGGGACTTACGTGCGACCCGGTTTGCGGACTGGTGCAGATCCCCTGCATCGAGCGCAACGCCGTCGCCGCAGCCCGTGCGCTCGACGCCAACAGCTATGCCAACCTCTCGGACGGCCACCACATGATCAGCTACGACCGCGTGGTAGAGGTGATGAAGGAAACCGGCAAGGACATTCCGAGCCTCTACCGCGAAACCTCCGAAGGAGGCTTGGCCCGCAACTATACCCAAAAATAGAGCAGGTTACACACCCCTTTTATGAAACATTCGAAACTTTTCATTTTCGCCATTATGACGACACTTGCAGTTTCGGGATGCAAGCACCAGGCGGCAACGTATCCCACGGACACGCTGACCACGAAGAACGGGAGTCAGCTGACGATTACCTTTTTCAAACACGCATCGCTGGCCATCGAAACCGAAGGCCGCCATATTTACATCGATCCGATCAGCCAATACGCCGACTATGCGTCGCTGCCCAAGGCCGATCTGATCCTCATTACCCACTCGCACTACGACCATCTGGACAGCGCGGCCGTCGCCGCTCTCTCCACCGCAGCCACAACCGTCGTGTGCGACCGGACCAGCAGCGAAACGCTGGGAGGCAAGTGCCTGACGATGAAGCCGGGCGATACGCTCGCCCCGCGCGACTACCTCTCGATCGAAGCTGTTCCGGCCTACAACACCTCCGAAGACCGTCAGCAATTCCACCCCCGCGAAAGAGAGGATTGCGGTTACGTCCTGACTATCGGAGGTACACGCATCTACATCGCCGGAGACGGGGAAAATACACCCGAAATGAAAGCCCTGCATGGCATCGACATCGCCTTCCTGCCCGTCAATCAACCCTACACGATGACGGTCGATCAAGCCGTGGATGCAGTCAAGGCGATCCGTCCCGCGATCTTCTACCCCTATCATTACGGCGAAGTCGAAGAGAAAACCGACATCGACCGACTGTCCCGGGAACTGACCGACATAACGGAAATCCGCATCCGGCCGATGGAATAGCGTTTTTTTCCAACCCGATCGGTCTTCCCTTCACATAAAACGGAGGTCCGGCGACATATTTCGCAAAAAGCGGCAGGACACCCAAAACGCTGTCCTGCCGTTTTTTTACGCTTCGGTCGCTCCGCAATCAGAACTCCCGCTCCTCGATATGTTCAAACAGACTCCACCCCTCTGCCTCACGGTACGCATCGGCACTTCCCTCCGGAACATAGAGATTCTTTATCGAAGTACCCTCAAACACCTGTATACCCAGCAGAGGAGGCACCCCAGCCCGACAATAAACATCCGTCAATGCCCGACACTCATAAAAAGCCTGACCTCCGATCTTGGTCGTCCCTTCAGGAATAACCACCTCTTCCAACGCGGAACAGCCGTAACAAGCCATCGACATAACCTCTGCCACCTGCGGTAGTGAAATATGCTTCAAACTCGTTTTTTCATCGAAAATGGCACTCTCCCACACCTCCATTTTCGCCTGCGACAGATCCAGACAGGCTACTCGCGGCAAATTCCGATATATAAAACGAATATCGTCGTCATTCAGAAATCCCGACACCCGAAGCGTTTCGATCCGTAGCAAATCGGCATCCTCCAGCGCCAAATCCAGCCCGCCGGCCTTCGGAACTTCGACGGAGGCCTTCGTCGGATCTGCCTCTTCACCCCCGTCGCCGTTATCACCGTCATCGCCACTATCGCTGCCCTCGCCGCTATTATCCCCGTCGCCGCTACCACCGGACGACTCCTTTTTCGGGAGTGTAATCACTGTTCCGTCCTGCAATGTCAAATAGACGTTCTGTTCATCCTGCGTCACCTCCGTAATCGCAGAGTCCGCCCCGTCTTTGCCGTGATAAATCGTAATCGGATCGCTTTTACCGAAAGACAACTCGTATCCGACCGTCTTCCTGTTCTCGATCACAGGCTCGACCGAAGTGATGTAATCGTTCTCATTCAACCGTTTGCATAACTCCTCCAGCTCCTTCATCCGGTTTTCAAGCGCCTCGATCCGTTCCGTCAGAACCGAATCATCGTACTCATCGCTGCAACCGGTCGTAACCAGGCATGCCGTGACAGCCAAAAAGAACAAAAATTTCTTCATAATAAAAATTTTATAAAGATCGGTCCCGGCTCCTCGGACCCCGTTTATAAAAAGAAAGTGTGGAGTCGATTTCGTTTATCTGATAGAAGGCTCTGACAAAGCCCAAGCAAAAATAAACGACGCAATACCCCACACTTGAGTAGATATGGAGTATGGGAACACTAAACGTATCCCTTGCCATAATCTAAACAAGAAATGAGTGCTGTTCGTCCATCCTTTTGCTTGTGAAAACTGTCAGATTTTCTATCAAGGACAGTGCGAAAACACTTTCAGTATGTCTGCCGAACGCATTACTACGCTCGACGT
>ENA-OZKY01000874-OZKY01000874.1-human-gut-metagenome-genome-assembly--contig:-NODE-874-length-10087-cov-11.545953_pt1 | contig 10087 bp, 5 predicted proteins | sample MGYA00244830_ERZ653773 | MGnify/ENA primary metagenome ERZ653773 (study PRJEB26926, sample SAMN06165206) | human gut metagenome | biome: ENVO:00009003; feature: ENVO:2100002; material: ENVO:00002003...
GGGATTGGGCGTTTACCGCCCGAACGAGAGCGTCGATGTCGCGGTGCATTACGGCGTCCGCATCGTCGGCGAGAAGGCGACATACAGCCTCACCGAGAGCGGCTCGTGGGTGCAGTCCTCCGACGGGGAGATCGCGAGTACGGTCAAGACCGGCAACGAGCAGAATATGAAGATCGAGATCGACGGCATCCCCTGCGACGGCGAGTGGCGGTTCTTCATCCGGCAGACGCTCATAGGCAAGATCACGACCTATACCGACCGCTTCGGCAACCCGAGCGGCCGCACCTCGGGCTATCAGGAGAGCGCCGCATTCCGCAAGATGACGCTCTCGATCGATGCGGGCGACAGCTACGACAAGGGTTTGCGCTACGAGTCGCTCGTCGATCCCGCGAACAACGTCGATATGTCCGTAACGTTGCCCGTGAGCGATATTCCCGCCATTCCGAACGACCGGCTGCTCTATGCGCTCTACTACCTCGATGCCGCCGGCAATCCCACGCGCATCTGGCATACGAAAGATCGGAACGACTACGACACGCTCGTCGGCCATATCGTACAGGGAGCATTGCGGTACAAGCAGCTGCCGAGCCGCCGTATCACGGGCGAGATCTTCACGGGGCAGCATATCGATATGAATACGGTGGTTCGGGACGACAAGTTCCTGAACGCCGCTTATTATCTGAACTCCATCGAACTGAATGCCCTCGACGACTCCTATAACAGCGAACTCACGGAGATGCCGCATCTGCTCGCGACGGAGAAGCCGCCGAAGGGCGACGACTGCATAGCGGTCGCGACGCTCTCCTTCACGGTCGGCAAGGCGATCCGCTGCCTGAACCGACTGCTGCTCCAGTCCGCCGATAAAAAGACGGTCTATGCCTTCGATACCGCTACGCGGCAGGTGCGGGAGATCTATCGCAGCACGACGTCCTTCGAGATGTACGAAGCGGACGAGGGGTTCGTTGCGGTGGACGGGAAAGAGGTCCGCTACCTCGACTATCGCGGCACGGTCGAACGGATATACGTCCCGCCGGAGGAGTACCGCAACGTCGCGACCTACATGGACGGGTATATCCATATCCTGAAATCTTACCGGCAGTATATCGGTCCGCGGGGCGGCAATGCCGGCGGACGCAGCGCCCGCACGGCAGAGGACGAGGATCCGAACTATCGTACCTATCGTTACCTCTCGCGCCCGGAGTGCAAGTACGTTTCGCCCGACGCCTCGACCGGCTATCGCGGACGGGGATATGCCTACGAGGGTACGCCGATGTCGGGTGCGATCCTCGCCCTGCGGCGCACGGAAAATACGATCGTCGTGAATACCTCGCAGGGCGCCTATTTGCACGACAAACGGTTCCACCAGCCCTGCAAGATGCTGCAATTCGCTGCGGGCGAGCAGATCGTCACCATCTCCGACAACTATATCGGCATCAACGCCGACGATATGCTGTGGTTCTACCGGCGGGATTCAATTACCGAGCGGACGCTGCTCCGGCGGTTGGGACGCTGGGCGGATCATGCCGACCATACGATGAGCGAGGTCGTGCACTCCTACGACGACGGTATCTTCATCCGGAACTTCCGCGACGACACGACGACCGACGTCCGGAACGTCGCCGGCTGGGGCGAGAACATCATGGGATTATTCTTCATCTACGGCGACCTCTATATCGTGCGCGAACGGGCGATTTACAAATTCATTCCTGAATAAGTGCAATACTATGGAAACACTATCCATCATTCTGAACTTCATTCTCGCCAGCGGTCTGGCGGGAACGATTCTCTTTTTCAACGCGAAGAAACGCAAGGAGAACGCGGCCGCCGACTCCGCCGAATTAGCGAACACGGAGAAAGTCGTAGCGATCCAGTCCGAGCAGATCACGCGGCTGGACGGGCGTGTGGAGAAACTCGAAGAGAAGGTCGGCAAACTCGAAATCATCATCGAGCACAAGGACGTGGAAATCGATCGCAGCCGCATCGTCATCCGACAGGCCTACAAGTGCGAAACGCCGCCCGAACATTGCCCGGTCTTGCTCAAAAGAGCCGAGTTGGAGCGCAAGCGCAAAGAGAACGACGAGAATAACCGAAAATCATAAAGCAATGAGCAGAGGACTGAGCAATCGTAATCCCGGCAATATCCGCCGGTCGGCGACGAAGTATCTGGGCGAAGTTGCGCCCTCGCGCGATACGGCATTCAAGCAATTCGAGACGATGGCGTGGGGCTACCGCGCGATGTTCGTGCTGCTGGACTCCTACTCCCGCAAGGGTTACCGGACAATCCGGCAGATGATCTCGCGCTACGCTCCGCCCGTCGAGAACCATACCGAGAACTATATCCGTTGCGTGGCCGAGTGGTCGGGCATCGGCGCCGACGAGCCGGTAGATACGCAGGAGGGCGAAACGATGATCCCCATCGTGGCGGCTATATCGCGTGTGGAAAACGGGCGGTCGGCGGTACTATCGGATGTCGAGGCCGGCTGGATGCTCTATCTGCAACACAAACCCTAAACCGCTATGTCCCGAAGAATCGCCGATCTGCTTATCAAGATCGGAGCCGACTCGTATGAGTTCCAGCAGAAGGCGCAGCAGGTCGAGAAAGGTCTCGGCTCGCTCGAAAAGAAGTTGACCTCCGTCGGCAAGTCGCTCTCGCTGAAGCTCACCGCGCCCCTTGCGGCATTGGGCGGCGTGTCGCTGCACTTGGCCGACGTGCAGGCCAAAGCCGAGGCGAAGGTGCAGCAGGCGCTCAAGGTTACGAATCGGGCTGTCGGTTACAACTTCCGGCAGCTGGCCGACTACGCTTCGGAGTTGCAGAGCAAAACGCTTTTCGGCGACGAGACGATTCTCGACAAATCCACCGCCCGCCTGTTGGCTTTTACCAATATCACAGGCGAGAACTTCAAGCGCACGCAGGCGTTGGCATTGGACCTCGCCACGGCGTTGGAGATGGATTTGGGTGCGGCGTCGTTGCAGTTGGGCAAGGCGCTCTCCGATCCCGCGACGAAGCTCTCGTCGCTGTCGCGTGCCGGCATAGCCTTCTCCAAGGAGCAGGCGGAGGTGATCAAGAAACTCGCCGAGACGGGCGACATAGCCAGAGCGCAGGCGATGATCCTCGACGAGTTGGAGCGCAAGTTCGGCGGGCAGGCCGAAGCCGCCGCACGAACGGGACTCGGAGCCGTGCAGCAGCTCAAGAACGCATGGGGCGACTTCTTGGAACAGATCGGTGCGGCCATCATGCCTTTCGCGATGAAAGTGGCGGGTGCGCTCTCGACGGTCGTGCAGATGTTGCAATCGATGTCGCCGGCGATGATGCAGACGATCGTCGTCGTGGCGGGGCTGGTCGCAGCGGTCGGTCCCCTTTCGCTCGGAATCGGCGCCGTGATCAAGGTGCTGCCGATGCTGGCGGCAGGATTTACGGCATTGCTCTCGCCTGTCGGGTTGATTATGGCGGCGATCCTCGCGCTCGGTGCGGCGTTTGCCTATGCCCGCATCCAAAAGCAGAAGATGATCGACGAGATGGCAGAGACCGAATCGCTCGACGAGCTCGAACGCAAGTTGCAGGAAAATATCGCCGAGCAGAAAGAGATCATCGCCACGACGACCAAGACGCGGATGGTTCCGAATTTCGGGGGATTGGTCGCCGGTTTTACCTTGCAGAAAGTACCCGACGAATCGAAACTCGCACCCTTGCGCAAGGAGTACGACCTGCTGACGGCAGCCATCGAAAAGAAACGCGAAACGGAGAAGAAGGCGGCCGAGGCGCAGGCCGAACTGGACAAGGTAACGGACGAGGCTCGCAAGCAGACCGAGGAGCTGATGAAGTCCATCGCCGGAACCAACGCGCAGACGGAACAAAGCACGGGCATCATCGGTAAATTGCAGGCGCGGATCGAGGCCCTCGAAAAGAAGAAACTACTGCCCGAATCGACTGTCGAAGATATCGCTGCGGCGAACGCCGAGATCGAGAAGCTGCAAAAAGAGTTGGAGCGGATCAAGAATATCAAGCCCGAAGACCTGAAACCCGTCGTCAAGATGAACGGCATTCTGCCCGAGGGCTTCGAGTTGGAACTGCCGGCGCCGAAACTCAAAATGGGCGATCTGAAACCCGTAACATCGCAATACGCGCAGCAGATGCAGGCGATATTCGGTGCGGTACGCGAAGGGTTATACGGCTGGGCGGACGACAACAGCGCATACTTGCAGGAGCACGTCGCCGATACGGTCTCGACCGTCGAGAACTACACGACGGCACTGACGGCGAAAGGCTGGTCGTTCTCGGCGGCATTGGAGCATGTCCACGCCACGATTGCGGAGGTGATGACGCGCTTCGATCAGCAGGTGTCGAAGTTTATGGCCGACAGCATCGTCGCAGCGGCGGAGGCTATCGGGCAGATCATTGCCGGCGATTTGGGATTCGGAGGGCTGATGAAAGCGATCCTGACGCAGTTCGCCTCTTTTCTGAAAAATATCGGCTCGCAACTCATCGAGTTCGGCGTGATGATCATCGCCTTCAAGTCGGCGTTGAAATCCGTCCTCGCGAACCCATGGGCGGCGATCGCCATCGGTGCTGCGATGGTCGCGGCGGCAGCCGTGATGACGGCGCTCATCAACAAGAATGCGGAAAAGAGCGTGCCGGCATTGGCCAACGGCGGTCTGGCATACGGTCCTACCTATGCGATGGTCGGCGACAATCCCAATGCCGGTACGGATCCCGAAGTCATCGCGCCGCTGTCGAAGTTGCAGGCGATGCTTCCGATGAGCGGCAGCACGCAGAACCTACGAATAACCCTCGGCGGTCAATTGACTGCCAAGGGTCGGGATTTGGTGTATGTTCTCGGAAAAGAGAACTTCAAGTCGGAGGTGTTGGGTGGGTTCTAATCCATATCTATGAATTCCACTTCATCTACACAATTTCTATATGACATTTGTAACTCTTGTAAATTTAATGTCATATTCGAAGAATGTTGTAAAATAAATTTAGTGAAAGTCGAGTTTAAATTTTCAAATATTGGATCTCCTTTATATTTTATGCGTATTGTATTGATAAGAGACTGTGCTTCTTTAGCTTCTTTTGAGGAAATTTTCAAATTGTGCTTTCGTTTATAAAACCTTATCAATCCAGCAATATATGTATGCGTTGAATATGCTTTCGCTTGATATTCTTCTCTATTTTTAATTAATTCAAATAAAATACATTTCCCTTCATTAAATAATTTTATAGCAATATCATTATCCAATTCTTTAATTGCCTGAAATATATAATTGCGACCAATTGCGTTTTTTACCATATAGGATTTGGGGCCGTATATTTGTGCTTGGCTAAAATGAATTAACGCCTTATCATAATCTCCTGCCAATTGCTCCGCAATTCCTAATTGAAGCCAATAGTTGTAATTGTCATAATAATATTCTCTTATTTCATATAGCATTTGCTTAAAATCAGAAGGTTTTATATTTAAGACATCACGAACTAACTTATCTCTCATTAATATAGACTGAATCTCATTCCAGTAAGAATTGGAGGTGTTTTCAACCATTGATGAAATATATACCAATAGCTCTTTCAAACTATTTATTATTTCTACAGATGTTGAATTTTTAAGGATAATATCTCCAATAAAATCATTTTTTAGCTCAAGGCGTGGAGAATGCGCATCTCTTAAAATATTCTCCATACGTTGCAATATCCCTATAATTCGCTTTCCATATAATCTAACGAATAACTCTCGAGGGCAATATGCTAATTGCATTTTCTGAAAAATTGCCAATTTGATTAGCGGATCTCTATAATTGCCATCTTTGATAATATTATTGACATCTGCAGCAAAACGGCGTTGGAAATCTTTCCCATATGTAATAGCAAAAATAGCAGATGCTATATCCGTATTATTTTTTGCGAATTGAATTTGAGAATCTTTATCTGGGCAGGAACGAAGAATACGTCCTAAATAGCCTCTTTGGTTTAATTTGTTAATAATATCAGATGCAATAGCTTCATCTATAGTTATTGTCATCTCGTATTCTACGCTATTTATATTTACAAGACTATATTTTCGCTTGTTATGAAGAAATATTCTTGAAGCCGATATAATACACAGTTTAATTTTTCCAGATACTTTCTTGCACAAATATTCAAACTGGCTATATAAATAACTGGCATCATCAACAATTAATGCAAACTTGTGATATTGTGATTTATTTATATAATGTAAGAATCTATTGGAGTTGAAATTTTTTCCTTCAAATGAAATGATTTCATAATTTGCATCAATGAGAATGTTAGCAAGTCTTTTTATTAGTACAGACTTCCCGGAATATCCTCGCCCGTGTATAGCATAAACCAAAGTATTCTTATCATCGATTTCAAAATCATCCAATGTAGAAATGAATGTCTTAATTGCGGGCGATAAAATAATATCCCAATCGTAAAAAATATCTGTCCATTTCGGACGCGCTCCAAGATATAAATCCGAATCGTAATGATTTGACGACAAATTGTCTTTTAATTGTTTGACACGCACATAACCATCATACGACAGTTTGGTTTCGTTTATTGTCTCTAAATCAAATCTTATGGAATCAATCAATTCTGCAAATTGCTTCGCATTGAATTCTATCAAAATTCCTCCAACCTGCTTTATCCTACTCTTAAAAGCATATGATGGCTTTGGATTAATAAAAAACAAATTTCCTCGGCCTGAATCTGTACCATTTGCTGAGTATAAACTTAAATAATAATTAATGTTAAAATCATCAAAATCAGATCCAACGAAAACAAAATCTTTTGTTTGAAATTCAATAGATAAATTACCAAATCTATGGTCAGTTCTATCTAAAATAGAATCGATATATTCTTCCTCATCAAAAATAACGCCTGCGTCCATGTTATTAACACAGCCATGCAATTTATATAATACAAGACTTTTATCTTGTTTTGGTTTAGGGTTATGTGGCTCATTATATATAATAATAGGCACATTCTCAATTGCACAAGCATTTTCAATTACATCATCGATATTGGTCGAATATATGTTATGCCAAGGATATTTAATATATGATTTATGGAATTCGGCTGGTTGCACATTTTGATATATGGACTGTAAATAAGAATAAAGTTCTTCACGACCTTTTTCTGCGACTGTAATAGTACAAACTTTACACAATGGTAATATGGAAAGTTCATTATATTCCGGGCTGGATTTCGGGTATTTAAGGATATTTGTAATAATGCCATCTTTTAATGTCGCTCCACTTGGAATCGGTGCATTATTTTGCAGAGTAGCACCTAACGAAAACCCTGCACCAACAAATAAATTAGGATTATTGTGTCGCAGGCTGAATTTAAGTTTTTCAATCTTAGCGTCCATATTATATTATTTTGCTATAAAAATAGCAAAATCTTCTTTATTTCGCAATTTCCAGCAAAAAAGAATGAGAATCTACTCCATAAAACTTATGATAGTACTTAAAATACTACTTCCGAATGCAATCCAAGGCTTTGAGTTCGTCGTATTGCCGCTGGAGTTTCCGACGGATCATCTCGTTCAGGACTTCGAGATGCTCGCCGACAAGGACAGCATCCGCCTCGGTCAAGCCGTATCGTCGTATCGATTCCGGAGTCAAACGGAGCGGGGCGTTGCGGCGCAATTCCATCTCGCAATGATGGTAGAGAAACGATTCATAAATGCGTTCGATATATTCAGCGGTCAATTCTTCCACGGTTTCGATATGCATTTCGTGGAAGATGACGATGAGCGGATCGTCGGGCGCAACCGCATCGCCCTTGCTGAAAAACTCTCGCAAAGACAAATATTCGCCGTCTGCATTCTTTATCGCAAATGACAGGATCGATGCGTGTTCCCACAGCGCATAAATATGGTGATGCGAGCGTTCCGACGCCACCAGAAACGACCGCAATATCCGTGCGGTCAACGGTCGCACGACACGGCGATCCGGTATTCGATTCGTTGCTTTCATAATCATCGAAATGGCAGATAGGATCGCGTCTGTCCGCCGGACAAAAAAGAACGTGGGCCTACTGCCGCCTATCTCGGAAAGGTACTGGTATACCTGCAAATGATAAGCACGTATAGCCCACGCCGTAAAGCAGGGATATGACCATATCCCGAACCTTACGGCAGGAGCCGTTCGATGCGAGGATACGGAGTGCTTAACCATTTGCTAAAAAATTACCAGTTTTTTCCGAGGTTAAGTCGAATAATATGTCGCATCCCGACAGAGCGGAATGCAATTACAAAGATAAGGCATTCTTCGGAATTAGGGACTTTGTATCCCGAAAAAGGTTCGGCGAAGCGTTATTTTCACGTCGTTATGGACGAAGTTCGCATCAAAGACCTCGCGAGCGCTTCGGGACAATTGGCGGAGTTCGACGCATTCGAGTTCATCGTCGACGTCCCGACAGCCGCCGCATCGATGAAGGTTTCCGGTAAGGAGATCAAAAGCGTAATGGCTCCGAAGAAGCATACGCACGCCGTCTCCGACATCACGGGACTGTCGGGCGAACTCGACAAGAAGTTGGACAAGAAAGGCGGTACGATCTCGGGCGACTTATCGGTTATGGGCGATACGTACCTGCGGCGGCTTCATTTGGAGGAGTTCCTGGAGGTCCCCGAATATCGCTACAACCGCATCGAAACGGTCGTCGGCGATCGGTGGTCCGCTCCGGGCGGCGGCATCGTCGAGCTCGTCTCGCCGGAGAACCGGATGCTGGTCGTCAAGTTGGAGGAGGGCGAAACAAGCACCCTACGCGAGAACGATCTCTGTATCGGCATCTTTCTGAACTCGGCAATGGACGCATCGAGCGGCAATACCGTCGATTCGGACGACTCGTTCGGCAACCGCACCTATGCCGGCTTCACAACCTGCTACTTCCGGCTTACCGAGTGCCTCGACCGCGATACCTACGCCGAATGGCGGTACGAATTGCGCGAGGGTTATCCCTATCACCCGCAGGCGGCGATGCAGTTCGTGGCATTCGGCAATACGACCGACAAGGAGCGCCGGACCTCCCGCTACGAAACCCGCACCTACCTGCGGTTTCTCACGGGTATGGACGACTGGACGATCCGCACGGAGAATATCGCAGCGCAGTTCGGCGACCTTTCGAATCTCAAGGCGCACGGTCTGGATATGACCGGTTATTCGGCCTATTTGAAAAACATCTACCTCTCGGGCTTCCTCTCGGACAGGTCGGGCGACTCGTGGTTCGACTCCGCGACGGGCGATATGCAGCTCTTCAACCGTACGACGGGTTATGGCGTAAGTTTCCGCAACGGGATCTTACGCTTCGGTCGCATCGATCCCGCGAAGCCCGATGCCGGAACGGATTTCGACGAGTTGATGCAGACGATCTCCTCGACGTTGGAGACGCTCGGTCGTATCAACTCCGATGAGTACGTCTCTCCTGTGGAGAAGTCGTTCCTGAAAGAGCGCTTGCAGGATATCCGAACCGAATACGAACAACTCCGCGCCAATGCCCTGCGGCTGCTCTCTGTGTTTCGTTATCGCAGCGCGAACGGGAAAATACTTATGGTGCACGGCAAGCGGCGCGCCGTTCGGTTGCTCGCCGATGAGTGGACACCCTACGAAGATGCCTATCAGCGGGCCGTCGCCGCCATCGGGAAATATACGCAGCCGGAACCGGAGTTCATTCCGGTCGAGGATGATTTCGCCGACATCGAGGCTTACTACACGGCCCGCCGGACGATCGGAGCGCTCTTGGACGAAGCGGCGAAAAGCGACAACAGCGATCTGGAGTATCTGCGCGAGAACTTTCAGGATATCTCGACGGAGATCGATGCCGGAAGCGGTGTGGTGCTGTCAGGGTTCGTCGGCGTAAAGGATGATACGGACAAGAAGGTCGTAGCGGGTATGGCTGGCTGCGCATTGAAAGGCGCTCCGACGTCGAAGCACGGCAAGTTGATGTTCTTCGCCGGCGCGGACGGTATCGAGAATGCTGCGACGGCTGCCACACGCATCTACGAAGACGGACATGTCGAAATGGCGAGCGGTATCTTCAGCGGATATTCGAAGGTGCAGTTCAAATACTTCACGGACGAAGGCACGG
>ENA-OZKY01000878-OZKY01000878.1-human-gut-metagenome-genome-assembly--contig:-NODE-878-length-10046-cov-6.097187_pt1 | contig 10046 bp, 11 predicted proteins | sample MGYA00244830_ERZ653773 | MGnify/ENA primary metagenome ERZ653773 (study PRJEB26926, sample SAMN06165206) | human gut metagenome | biome: ENVO:00009003; feature: ENVO:2100002; material: ENVO:00002003...
TGAAATCATTCTATCTCCGCACGCAATGGCAAAGATGTATCGAAAATACCGATTTTTGAGATAGGAGATGAAAAAAGCCACCTTTCAGTGACTTATCGGATATTCAATGGGTTACACTATTACACACACGGACAATCAAGGCCGTGAAAGGACATTCTGATGTCCCCAAAAGTGTCCCCATCAACTCTGTTGCCCCCGTTATGCCCCGAAAAACAGCCTGATTGACGCCCACTTTCTCTTCTACCGGGGATGGGATTCCGTCATTAACAGCTACTGTACTGTCCGACTCTATTCCAACCTCTATACTTTCAGTCTGAAGACTGGAGGTAACCATGTGCGGACGATTTGCCCAATCACAGACATGCGAAGAATACCCGGCTTATCTTGCCGAAGAAGCTGAGCGGGATATCGCCTATGATCCAGAACCAATCGGCCGGTACAACGTGGCGCCAGGGACTAAAGTATTGCTCCTGAGCGTACGTAATGAAGAGCCACATCCAACGCCGTTCACGGCACTATGTGCTGGGGTTAAGGGAAAAACCGGTGCTCATATAAGCCCATGTTGAAACCTCCGCGACAAGTCGGATGTATAGACCTTTATGGCAACATGGCTTGCTGCACTGATGAATGGTGTAAGTGAGTAAAACTAAACGTTAGCCCCACTCCTTCCATTTTAAAATGTCAAGAAGTTATTTACTTGTCATGTAAAATAATCAGTTTGTGCTGATGACTTGCCACCAAATCCTACGTGAAAACTGCAGACATCTTATCATTAGTAGCAGGCTAAATATTTTTGATAATTTCCTCGGATTTTAGATCATAAATCTGCTAATCTCTGTTTAAACACCATCGCGAGAACTGAGATGCTTACAACTATCATTTACCGTAGTCATGCCCATAGTAGCATTTCAAGAACCTCAATCATGGAAATGATTGAGCTCGCAAATGCCCATAATATCAAAAGTGATGTTACTGGAATATTGATTTTTAATGGGATTCACTTTCTACAACTGCTGGAAGGCCCTGAAGCTCAGGTTAACGAAATTTACACCAGGATCTGCAGTGATACTCGTCACTTTAATATTGTTGAACTCTTAAATGACGTTGCACCTTTCCGGCGATTTGGTAATGCCGGGATGGAACTAATTGATATAGATTTACACAGTCATGAAGATTGCCTAAGAACAATTCTGAACCGTGGAACAGCAAAACATCAACTTCTTTATAATGATAGAGCATTGCGTTTTTTTAGGACATTCATAGAGTCCATACAACAAGAAAAATACTATGAATTACCGTCTGCTACTGAATGGTTTTTTTCCAGAGAACCTTTAATCACTGAAAGCCCTTATGTTGCTAACTCCTTCATTATAAATCCAGTGGTAGACCCTCTCGCGAGAAAGGTCCATTCGTTCCAGTTCAGTAATCCCGTGACGACTGGTTTGTATGGAATGGGCTTGTTACAGCATGATCTGGAATCAAAACGTGTTGCTCTTCTTGAAGCTGGTAGTTTCCTTCACTCTGGACAAAGGGTTTCAATTAGTCTATTACCATTGACTATAATCAAGATTAGTGATGCCCCTTGTACGCTGCTTAAGTATATTGAGCAAAGCGGTCTTATCCCTGAACAAATTATCATCGAATTTTTAGAAAAAGATCTGTTCGCCAATATTGATGAATTTTTACATGCGCTACGAACACTTAAAAGTGCTGGAATAAGCGTTGCTATTAATGACTTTGGGTCTGGACATGCAGGATTACTCCTCCTAACAAAATTCCAGCCTGAAAAAATCAAAATTCATAGTGAGCTCATAAGAAATATTCACAGAGATGGCGCGAAACAAGCCGTAGTTCAAAGCATAATCAATTGCTGTGATATTCTCGAGATAAGAATATGCGCTACAGGAATCGAAAAAGCTGAAGAATGGATGTTGTTGGAGTCAGCAGGTATCGCTTACTTCCAGGGCCCCCTTTTTTCTGGCTACTCAGATGACGGCTTACCATTTGTAAGCTGGCCGGATCCTGTGGAGATTTAGTAACAGCAGAAAGCAGTGATGAATTTTAAGGCGTTTTACTGACGTTGAATTTGAGACCAATAAACGCCTGATTGACTTTGACCACCTATGCCCGCTAGCCGTGAAACCGTAGCAGTGCGCGAATAGATGAGGCAGGATGTCCCCGGGTTGCAGGCAGTTGAGACTACCGGAGGCGGAGTAGTGCCCGCTGAGCATTTCTTCTTGCACCCGGTCTCGCATGCCATGGGTGACGTGAAAAACCAAGGGCCAGAACTAATTATTGAGCGGCTATAAATTCATAACGTCCGCAATGTGCCAAAAGTGGACCTTTACGTATTTTATCTCTTCCAAATCTTTGTTTGTGCAGGAACGCATGGTGTCCCTGATATTCGTATCGTTAGCTAACGATGCGCTGACCGCCAGCACTACTGCTCTCTCGGTATGACTGAGAGCATTACTGGCTGAAATAATTCGCCCAAAGAGTGCGGGATGCGGGGTTCCGCTATCGCTTGCTGAACACGTTCCTCCTCTACTGACATAAGGCGACTGATGAGATCGCTGAGCAAATCTTGCTTTGACTTATGATCGTACATTACCGTTGCCTTACTGACGCCAGCCTCTTTTGCAACGGCATCGATTGAAAGTCCAGCTGCACCTTCCCGAAGAACAACCCTTTCGCGTTTCATCGTTTCACAAGGAGAGGTCGTGCCAGTGCCGTCGCATCCAACATCATGCGGGCAGCAGCAGATCCCATGGATGCGAATAAAAACCATTATAACCTATTGATTATTATTATTTTTAAATTTTAATCCAGTGCTAGATTTCTGCTTATCCCTAGGAACTAAATCATGGAGGTCGAGATTGCCTCCAAATCCTTTAGAGTAAGTGTCATTTTGTAAATGAGGGTTTAGTCAACAAGGTCTTTATTTTGGATTATTCCTATGGTAAAAAAGAGAAAATTAAGAGTTTAGATATATAAGGTAATTAAAATGGATCTTTACGAAGCTCGAATGATGGATAAAGGAGAATTACATGTTCATTTGAATGGATTGGTAAGCACTCAAGTAATTAGGGGGGTCCTAGAAAAAAATATTATTGAAATGCCTGAACACTTTAATATAGATACTGACTTGAATGTAATACACCCAGCAAGATCACTAGTGGATTATTTAAAACCATGGCAGTTTTTAAGGCTCATTCCTGCGAGTCGCTTTGATTTATCTATTATGATTGAGAGTGCATTTTCAAATCTAATTGCTGAGAACATTAAGTTTGTTGAATTAAGAAATAGCGTTATATACATAGCACTCCTTAATAACATTTCTGTTTCCGAAGCATTGAAGTGGGTTTTAGATGATATTGACTTTTTTTCTAGAAAATTCAACATTCAAGCCGGGCTTATTCTAACTATTACGCGTGGTGAATATGCTCCCGAACATCTTCGTTCTCTTCTTGGTGCTTACAAAAGTCTAGGATGTCCAGCAGGGGTGATTGGTTTGGACTTGGCTGGTAATGAAGATATAACACCACCATCTGAGACTGCAAGTTTATTTAGAAGTGCTAAAGACAAATATGGGCTAGGCATAACAATTCATGCGGGTGAGACTGGAAATGCTGATAATATAAGGAATGCCATAATTAGTTATGGAGCTGTTCGTATCGGACATGGTACTGCTGTTATAAGATCTCCGGAGATAATGGATTTGATTAGAGAACGGGACATTTGCATTGAGGTTTGTCCTATTAGTAATCGTTTGACAGGTGCGGTCTCTGATATCGATCCTCATCCAGTTGGCGAAATGATTAATCATAATATTCCGTTTGTGATTTGCTCAGATAATCCAGCTATTCACAGATCAAGTTTGAGCGAAGATTATGTCGCATTTATGCAAGAGACCAAGAATTTTATAGTCATGGATAATATGTATGAAACTCAAAAGCGATATAGCTTTCTTAAAGGTGTGAAATGAACATTCGATTCATAACCAGAAATAGACATAAAATTAAAGAAATAAATGAAATTTTATCAGGTACAGGAGTAGTTGTATTAGCATCTGAACACTCTATAGATGAAATTCAAACTGAAAATGTCCATGCATTAATTAAAGATAAATTATTAAAAGCATTTAAATTAGTTGGGAGACCGGTCTTTGTCGAACATACTGGACTATATATAGAAAGCCTCAATGGTTTCCCGGGGGGCTTAACGCAAATTTTTTGGGATAAGCTTCAGGCTGATAAATTTTCACAATTATTAGGAACAAGTGAAAACCCTCGTTTAGTTGCTAAAACCATAATCGGCTATTGTGATTCGATGAAAATCTATATTTTCGAAGGTGAAACTCAAGGTACGATATCTCCTGTGCCAAAAGGCCCTCGAGATTTTCAATGGGATTGCATATTTATTCCTGATGGCGAAAGTGAGACTTTTGCTGAGATGGGGGACAGGAAAAATAAAATATCTATGAGGAAAAAAGCTTTCGATAAATTTAAAGAATATCTATTAGAGGGAGGAAAATAATGGAGCAATTACTTGCTGATTATAAAAAAGGAAATGTTATCCTTTTTGTTGGTGCTGGTGTGTCAATGAACTTAGGTTTGCCATCATGGAGTCAATTGGTTGATCACATTGCAACTGAGTTAGGTTATGACCCAGATATATATCGTACATTCGGTAGTGCACTAGAGTTAGCTGAGTATTACAAGTTGAAAAAAGGCAAGATAGGACCTCTTAGAAGCTGGATGGATAGAATGTGGCACTCTAGCGATATAGATATCAAAAAGTCTAAAGTTCACGAGTACATAGCTAAAGCTAATTTCCCTATTATATATACTACAAATTACGACCGATGGATTGAAACTGCCTTATCAAACTATGGTAAAGAGTATACAAAAATATCATCAGTTTCTGATATTGCAAAAATAGATAATAATAAGACGCAAATAATCAAGTTTCATGGGGACTTTGATGACGATAGTTCAATTGTATTAGATGAAACAAGTTACTTTCAACGGTTAGAGTTTGAGACTCCATTGGATATAAAGTTTAGATCTGATGTTCTCGGGAAATCAGTTCTTTTTATTGGATATAGTCTGTCAGATATTAATATCAGACTACTATTTTATAAATTGTCCAAGCTTTGGAAACAGCAAAAGTTAGAAGAAGCACAGCCAAAGTCTTATATTTTCTTACCACGACCAAACCCAATTCAAGAGGAAATATTGGAACAGTGGAGAATAGGCATGATTTCATCAGAAAACGATAATCCAGGCGAGTCTTTGGAAGAGTTTTTGAAGAATTTCGTATTAGTATAGATAGGATTGTGTAATTTTACACCCAAAAGGAAATTTGTAGATTTAGATTTTGTAACTTGAAAATTAAATCATAGCATGGAACTACATAGAAATTATCTTAAGTAGCTCCGCTTCGCGGAGCTACTTACTTCGACGTGGTCAATGTGTGGGCATGACCAGAAATAAATCCTTTTATTTCATTATGTGGAAGAGGTTTCAAAAGCTCCATCGGGAGCTTTTTTGTTAGCATTGATATCTATTAATCAGAATGTTCCTGTCCGCTTTTCGCTCTAACCGGACTGTAGTAGCAGCACAACCACTAACGTTAATGACCGAATCATCTAACTTTGAGCAGGTCACAGAACCTCGTAGTATAATGCGGGGATAGCATTTCTCGTTTCATCTGCCAGGCAGTCTGGATCCCCTGCCCTGCAAAATACAGAGTTCCTATTCCGTCTTTCGCATTGAGATGGTCGAGTACTTCCATGAGCTTTTCACTGTTCTTTCGTGGTGCGTTGTCATCAAACAGGTTGAGCTGCGCTACGCCCTGACTGTAGAAATCGCCAAGCATCACCCCTGCTTTCTGGTAGCGATGCCCGTCTCGCCATATTGCATCGAGGCATTTCGTCGCCGCGGTGATTATGTCCCGGCTATCCTGGGTTGGCGTAAGAAGCTTTACCGATGCGCTGTTCCCGTAATACGGTTCATTCAGCGCAAAAGGGCTGGTTTTAACGAACGCAGAGATAAAGCGGCAGTACTGATGTTCACCACGGAGTTTCTCCGCGGCACGGGATGCGTATAAGCATATCGCCTGGCGTATCTCTTCGTAGGTGGAAATCCGCTGCCCAAAGCTGCGACTACAGACAATCTCCTGCTTTACCGGCGCGAACTCCTCAAGACCGAGACATGGCTCTCCGCGTAGCTCCCGCACAGTTCTTTCCAGCACGACGTTAAAATGTTTTCGGATAAAATGAATGTCCGTATCGGCTAACTTAAGCACCGTGTCTATCCCCATGGACTCCAGTTTTTTACTGATACGGCGCCCAACTCCCCAAACCTCATTCACCGGCAGCAAAGACATCAACTTCCTCTGCCGTTCAAGATTCGACAAATCAACCACGCCTCCGGTCTGCCGCTGCCACTGTTTCGCTGCATGGTTGGCCAGCTTTGCCAGCGTTTTTGTCTGGGCTATGCCGACGCCAACCGTGAGGTGCGTCCTGCGCAGAACGGTCTCCCGAATTTCCCTGCCAAAATCGGTAAGATCGCGACAGTTACGAACACCAGTTAGATCGCAAAATGCCTCATCAATACTGTAAATTTCGCAGCGTGGAGAGAGTTCCTCCAGCGTTGTCATGACTCGATTGGACATATCGGCATAAAGCTCATAGTTGCTGCTAAACGCGATAATGCCGTGCCGGCGGAATATATCTTTTTGCTTGAAATATGGCTCTCCCATTTTGACGAAGGGCTTGGCCTCTGGCGAGCGAGCGATCACACAGCCGTCGTTGTTTGACAGGACGACCACCGGACGCCCTTTGAGGTCAGGACGAAATACGGTCTCGCACGATGCATAAAATGAATTCACATCACAAAGCGCAAACATCTTAGCCAGCTGATTTAATGATGTAAGTTACGACGCCGAACACATCGAGAGTATCCTCACTACCGACGACTATTGGGGAATACGCGCTATTCATTGGGTTAAGCTGAACCCGCGGATGCAACTGCAGCTTCTTAACCGTGAATTCCCCATCTACAGCGGCAATGACAATATCACCATGGACTGCGGTCCTTGAACTATCCACGACCAGAAGATCCCCCTCACCAATGCCCGCATCTTTCATGCTATCACCGGCAGCTTTGACAAAATACGTCGCGCTGGGGTGGTTAACCAGCAGCTCGTTCAGGTCGATACGCTGCTCAACATAATCCTGCGCTGGACTAGGAAAGCCGCACTGCACAAGGTCACTGTACAACGGGAGCAGCATGATCTGGCGTAACTCAACGGGCGTGTAGAACTGCATAATAAACTCGCTCACAAAATACTGTTTTTATATACAGTAGTTTCATTCACTAATCTGATCAATAGAGGTTTCAACTATCAATCAGGAGCACAGAGGGGGGAAACCAGTCACCTTTGAGCCCCTGATATTGGTTTCACTTAGTGATTATGTTGTCTATGTGCCAGCTATGAACTATCTTTTCTCAAAACCTGCTACTGCAAAATGGATATAAGATGTCACAGACGGACTTGCTGATTGTTGTTTTTACGCTGGGCATTTTAGCCTTTGGCTATTCCATATGGTTCATTTCGAACAGAATACTCTGCTCAATATTTCATAGACTTAGAAAGAATGTATGAATTGGGATGGTATAGACCCAAATTCATGGTCCTTGCTCCTCGACGTCGGAAGGTACTTACAGATCATCTTCGCTCTTAACCTATCACATCGGCACCTACTCCATGATGTAACAGCTCGGACCAGAAATATCTGGAAGCTTTAGGCATATTCCTGGAAGATAGACTAGCGCAAAGACGCACACAGCAATGATGTTATGTAGTATTTTCCCCTTGAGTGTGCCTGCTCAGGGGGATTTTTTATCGCCGTATTGTACCGGCAAATATTTGTAAATAGTCTTCACCCCCACGCCTGTCACATCGGCCACACGCGACTGGACAGGCGGTTAGTCCGGTATGTTTCTCGCGCTACTACTGCTTACGTTAACGTCTGGTAATGATCTAGCGGCGCGACGTAAAGCGGCGTTGAAAGCAATTATAGTGACCGGCCGGCGTCGGTACTTCACACGGTTAGAATGACTCTGAAATAAAAAAACATCTTCTGGATAGCGTTCTCTTCTACGAGCAATGATCCCCTCCACTGGAGGGGTTGATTCAACACGTAGCTCCTTCAGGTGACCCTGTTTTCGTATCAGTATCAAGCCATCATCAATATCATCATATCGAATACTCAGCAGCCTTCCAGCGCTTAAACCTGTGTGAAAAATTAACGCCCACAAGTCTGCCCATGTATCTGAGATGGAAACAAGATTGCTGTTAATAGTTAAAAATTGTTCAAAACTTATTGTTTTCTTACCGTTCACGAACAAACCAAACTGTTTTCAAAACTGAAAGTACTTATTATCTCAAATGTTACATATCACGGGAAGGGCAGGAATCCTTGATCGCGGACGGCAGCAGGAAAGTATTTGTAGATCGTCTTCACCCTCACCCCTATCACATCTGCGATCTGTTGACGGGTAGCGCCGTTCTCCAGCATTCTGCGGCACCGCTCCACCACTACTTCAGTCATTACCCGGCGGCGGCCGCCGACTCTCCCCTGCTCCCTCGCAGCGGCTAAACCGGCTCGGGTACGTTCGACGATCAGCTCGCGCTCCATTTCCGCCAGGGCGCTCATGACGTGGAAGAAAAAACGGCCTGCTGGCGTACTGGTATCGATGCTGTCGGTCAGACTGCGGAAATTTACCCCGCGAGCCTGCAGCTCCGACACGAGCGTAATCAGATCGCGCACGCTGCGGCCCAGCCTGTCCAGCTTCCACACCACCAGCACGTCCCCCGCTCGGAGTCGCCGCATCGCGCGTTTTAGCCCTGGCCGCCTGGCATTCTTCCCACTGGCCGTGTCTTCAAAAACCAGCTCACATTCTGCGCGGATCAGCGCATTTTTCTGTAAATCGAGGTTTTGATCCCCTGTAGAGACGCGTGCATAGCCAATCAGCATGTTGTAACCCTTTGAAATAGCTGATTGTAAAAAGCTCCGCTCTTTCGCTCAAACCCTCGTTTGGGCGAACGCCTTTTTTGGAGCAAAAAACATGGCCGAACTTAACCCGCCACTGGGCACGACGACGCCGGAAATATTCATGGACAACGTTAAGCGCGCTGACGAGCTGGTTAACGGTCCGGCCGGAACGGTTGACGACCGCGGCGGTGAACCACTCGATACCTGGCGCCAGATGATGGAGAAAAACGATGAGGTCAGGCAAAACCTGATCCCGCTCAGTAAGCAATACCAGACGCTGGCAGCGGCGCAGGCGGATATCGCGAATATTCCGGTGGGGTCGACCACGTATTACCGTAGCCCGGATGACAACGCGTTAGCTGTAGAAGTGATCAATAACGCCGGTACGCTGCAGCCTACCGGGCGGAAAATGCCATCTTATTCTTCGCTACGCGGGGCGAACATTCTGTTTGATGCTCTGAATGAATATTCAGCAAATGATCCTAAATTCGGTGCGTGGGACTGGTATCGCGGAGCAGTGATCACCTTCAGCACTACTGATGCCAATATTTCGTTACCGACTCCAGTGGCACAGTATTCCGGCGTATGGTCTGCAGATAAATATTATGACCTTGCCCGCCTGCCTGTAAGGGTTGGTGATAAGTTAACCTTTTCCGTGCTGGCGTGGTTCCAGAATGCCGGTGCTAAGTTCCATATTTTCTGGATGTCCACCGCTGGCGCTGTTATTTCGTCTAAATCTCAGCTTGCTCTGGCCTCCGGTATAAATACGCCGGTTATCACAGATGTCATTCCATCCGGCGCATCCTACGTCAGGATCCGGGTTGAAAATACTACGGCAGGGATATTTAAGGTCGGTGCTTATGCTGCTGCGTTGGGGGCTATTCAGCCTGATTTTGTTCGCGCCACGCCGGATAAAACTTATCTGTCAGCCGTCATATCATCCGGTATTTCGGGGTTAACATCACGCGTCGATGCGCTGCAG